>Ga0307509_10000271_pt1 | contig 85259 bp, 89 predicted proteins | sample 10_EM_MG_FD_202245 | JGI IMG/M metagenome (GOLD analysis project Ga0307509, IMG submission 202245) | Populus trichocarpa ectomycorrhiza microbial communities from riparian zone in the Pacific Northwest, United States - 10_EM | ecosystem: Host-associated > Plants > Roots > Unclassified | place...
ACGGCAGCTGCTCCAATGACCTCTTTTAACTAGCAAACGAGCAACTACACAGCCGTCTGCTTATGACGCGCCGTCCCAACGCTGGGGCCAGAGGGGGGTGTTAGCAAAACCCGCCCAAGTTCAATAGCATGTTCAGGCCACCCTTACGTAGGCGTGGGACCTCCCCGCGCAGATGCGTGTGCGCCCAAGAACATCTAAGAGCCCATAGAATGTGAGGCAATCGACCTCTAAGTTCTAGGATGACTTTGCCGGTGAAGGTAGGGTAACTTGGACACCTCAGTAGGGTAACTGGGGTCCATGGGCATAATGACCAAATTCCCAAGGTAGGGTAACTTTGCCTCCTTATGCCTTTAACCGCTCAGGAAGTCCTCCAGGCAACCACAGAAGTCGTCTCGGAGGCCCATGTAACATTCCCATAATTCTCTTGACCTTATGCGAATGTCCTCCCAAAAGGTTACCCTGCCTAGTAGAGTACCTCAAGGCTACTCAACAGTTGCCTAGGCCTTATCCTAAGTTTACCAGCTATTTATATGATGTATACGAGACCATACCACCCCTGGTTACCTCTTGGTATACCATTTGGGCTAAGGTGATAGTGATTGTAGCTACCTATCGTAGGGTCATTACAACGTGTAACGAGGGAGTATGTGGTGCGCGTTGCTCGACTAACTGCACATGGTGTTTTCGGAATACGGGAGTGGGGGTTGCTCGAATTAGTAACTGTGGTAGGGTTCCCGGAAAGTGCCGCCTTTCGTTTCACAGCTCTGAGTACTCGACGGGGATTGAATGGAATTATTCCTACTGCCTCTCAGGCGCTCATGATATTACTTGGGGTAAAAGCTAATCCCCTAGCTGGCATCAATATTCTATCAACTAAGAATTAGTATGTGTATGAGTAGAAGTTGGAAATTTATAAATAAATTGGGAATACAAACGGTAAGAATTCTCCCTTATTCATAGCAGCATGGCCTTTCCGAACAAATTCATCAAGCCCATTCGCATAATGCCTCTGCAAGGAACTAAATAGTCCCACGTCCAAAGCTTGTAGCAAGTGGGTTGAGTGGGCCGGAAGGCAAAATGGAATAATCTTCACACTCAAGCAGTAATCAAAAAATCGCCAATTGAAATGCGATGTATGCCCATCCAAGATTAGCAGACGGTATGCATTGCCTGCCCTAGTAGTTTAACCAATATTTAGTAAGTGCAATTCTTCATTGTGAGTCTTTAGTAAGAGTTACCTATCCCGGGTTTCAGAGTCAAAAAGCTCCTTTAACCAACGCAATCCCAGCTCCTCATTGCTCCAACCCTTTTCCAAAACCCCAAATATTGCTAAGTCACTTTTTTTTTAGCTTTGAATACCAGCCCATATAATGGGCTTGGCCTTTGTTGATGATCATAGGTCGAAGAGCAGAACCATCACCGGAGACACATTCAATAACGGTTACCCACTCCCGTGAGCCATCCTGTACCAAATTTGTTGTCCGCCGCCCCTTTTTACAAATTACCTTACACCGTGAGGCCACCCCCACCATGAATCCCTTCTCGTTCATATTATAGATATTGGACGGTAAACTATCGTAGAACTTAATTAAATATTGTAACTAGATTCTTAATTAATATTGTAATAGGAGTAGGATAAAGGGGGGTCTAACCTTGTTAAAGTAATCCTTTAGAACTCTAGGATCACTGGCAAGTGCCCTCTGACGATCAATGCAAGTACTTAATTTTGCGGAGAGCTGGGGGTGGCGGCTAAGAAACCGTGATATCCAACGCTTTCCTAATACATGATGATTTACCCGTCGAGATACAATTGCTTGTGCCATCTCCTTCACTACCGACATCTTTGCAAGATGTCCCCACTCATCCAAACGCTCACACCATCAGACCACTGAGCTCTCCTCATATGGTGTCAAAACCTGCATTCTCTGATGCCCACTCACCCGGGATACAGCCCCCTTCAACCTACCCCGCCAGGTTGAATACGCAATGCCATACTTCTCCGCTGTGCCTTTAATCGTCACTTCGGAGCTCTCACGGTAGAACTTGACCGCGGCCTGAAGCAAAGCTTCTTTCTCGTCCTTTGGGAGCATCTTGATGGGTGGCATCTGTGCTGGTTTCGTATAGATCCAGTAATGTATGCGACTGGGACGATTGTTTTTATTGTGGGTGGGGTAAGTGTTGAGCACCTCTTGGCGCCGAGCCGGATCCCGGTGCAGATCCGTTTCCCGGTCAACGACGTTATTTGTCTAGTCTGATAGATAGAATTTTAGAAAAGAAAAACTTACCGCCTGGCCAACACATCCACCTGCTCCGCATTTGAACATCCAAATGCCTGGTACCTCTCCTCAAGGCCCAGAATAGTGCTAACCCGAATCTCTTGCGGACCCTTGCGCTTGGGGTGGGTGACTTTCGCATAAACGGCCTTGAAAACCACCCCCGCCACAATTTGCACAACCCTTCGATAGCATCGTTCGTTCTTCGTCAATGTCTCAATCGTCCTCCCGGCCCTGGCTTTCTCCTGGACTTGCTCAAACTCCCCCTCCCAGTCTTCGGCCTTTTGCCTCTCCATCATCACGGCCGCTTTCAACAACATGACCTTTTGGCGGTGGCGGATCTTACGCTATTCCCGCCTCTTCTCCTTCTTACTTGTTGGTAAATTAAGACTGGAGGGCATCGTGAAATTTTTAAAGCGCCAGGGGGCCCCGCGGGGCCCCGCGGGCAGACTGCCACGAGCCCTGGACGGGACGGGTCGGCTATTTATAGTCCGCCCGGGGTGTCCAAAGCGCAAGACGGCAGTCCTAGGGCCGGACGGCGGGCCCTACAGGATGAGTCATTTTAGTTTAAGACAGGGTGGGTGGACGGCGGGGGACTCTTGAGGATTGTTGAGGATTGTTGAGGACGGTTGAGGACGGTTGAAGATGGTGCAATGGTGAAGGACGGCCTGGGACGGATGAGTGATGTCGCATGATGCGGGAATGATTTGTTTTGAGGTGTATGATTTCAGCTTGGCTAGCATCGAAGATCCAAGCGCTAGGACCACAGTCCCTTACAGTCAGTCCAGTCCTCACCTTCCCGGGCGTAGTCAGTCCTGGCACACCTAAGAGGACGGGCCATGAGCCGTATTCCATCACCTCCCCCGAGAACGGACGGATTGGAGGGCTAGGTCTTGGGCCAATGGGGAGAACATCCCCTTGTAGAGGACCAGTTCGTGGTTTAAGCTCGGGACGGCATGAGAATTTCGCCCGTTGAGCATTTTTTTTTCAATCGCGCTAGCAACGAGCTCGCAGGAGAATTTAGTTTTGAAGGTAGACTGATAAAGTCGGGTGAGTTGTTTGGGGTGGGTGATAATCCGTGTCTGTAGGGAGGAGGGGTTGCGTGCCTTGGTTTCCAAGAGTTTCATAGCGCCCTTAGCTTCAGGAACTATGGTGAAGTCGAAGTGTGAAGCAAAACGCAATAAGCGGAGGACGCGAAGGGGCCGTCAACGGAGGTTTCTTTCGGGGGAAGTGGGGTGTGGATTGTGCGAGCTGCAATGTCTTGTAGGCTGAGGCTTTTGAAGTCCTCCACTAGTTTAGTATGTAGCTTGCAAAAGACAGCGTGGATGGTGCAATCACTGCGGAGGGCATTCTTTTCCGGGGTTCCAGGTTCTTAAGGCTGCAGCCAATATTTCCCATGTCACAGTTGAAGATAAAGTGGAACAAACCATTGCTGAATCCGGCTATCTCCAAAATAGGTTGCATTCCTCCGATTGACAAAGTCGATACCCAGCCCAATAATCGTCGGAATAGAAGTCTCTAGATGCTTAGACCACTCGGGATTGCTCTCGATCTTCACACTGCGCTGTTCACAGTCTTATTTCTTCTTGCTTGAGCCGATGTACCCCGAAAGCCGAGTTGCAAAGGGGTGAGAGGACTCCGGTAGTGATGGGTACAATTGTCTCGATAGAGATGTTGCGGTGTTTGGAGAAACTGCTCACAGGCTATCTGAAGCGGTGAGGGAAGCAATGCCGTGCTAAGAAGCACACCAGAATGATGCTTGGTAGTAGGCATTCGGTTTGTGGGGGTTGACGTAGTCAGTCCGGGACGCACTCTCCCCACTCTCCCCACTCCCCCGTGTCCACTCTAAGTAGTGCATGAGAGCGGTGCTTGGTCGTATATATATCCGGTTTGTCAGGGTTGACGTCTCCCTGTTTGTGTAGTGTTTTCACCCCCCTTCATAGCCATTGAATGCAGCCCTCAGAAGAGGTGTACTGCCTGTTTGGTTGATACCACAACCCCCCACTCCCGAAAAACGATGAACGGTGTAAACCACTAATCAGCGAAATTTCATCAAAATTAGGATGGAGGAAACTCAATTTCCCTACATTCCAGAGGGCTTTTGTGAATATGTGGTTTCTGTAGTCCCCAAATAGCTGCTGTGCAGGCTGTTTTGCGCAATTCGAGATATTCCCTCTTGCCTGCATTCCCCAATATACAGAAGAATATTCGAGAAATTGTGGGCTTGAATAAAGAGAATATCCCAGTTTGTTCCCAGGAGATGGCGAGAGGGGCTGATCGAAGGAGCCTTGACCTAATGGAAATTCAGGTAACTTGAGCAGGTCGCTGCCTTTGTCGAGTGAGCAGTACCAAAAAGCTGGGAATGAGCCCGGAGGTACTTGATAACCCCCAGGTCTCCATAACAAAACAAGACTGCATTATCGATTTTACCTCCCTACCACCTGCGCACCAACTTCAAAATTCCTCGGTTTGTAAGAGCCGTTCCCCTAGGTTTTCCACTCGGAGGTCTAGGATATCCCGATTCCTTAACTTTGGACCTGTGGGGATAATCAGGTTCCGACATTAGATCAACGATAGTAAAGCTGTTGACGGCAGTGTTCAAAGAATTAATATTGTTCCCACTTAGAATGTTGTAGAGGCTGGATGGTGGAGTCAGTCGATTGCGGGTACGGGAATTCATCGGACTGGGAAAGCGGCGATTTTCATGGAATTTGACCGATATCTCGGAACCGCCTAATCGATCGCGAGGAAAGCACTCCGCCTGTACAACAAAAAAAAATACCGCACATCTCCAAGTGCTAGTCCGCTGTGCAGCACCAACCCCCGATGCGACAAACCGACATCCTCGTAGGCTTAGGTAAAATTGCCTAGCCTGGTAAATATAAAAGTATTATCAACTAGACCATGGGAATAAACCACTTGAAAGGTTTAAACGTCACCTCACTTACTCTTAACCCCATTCCATACCACCAGGCTTAGGCTGCACTGCAAGACACTGTGGGTTTTGTGTTGGGTTGGCTTGCCCTTTTGAACGGGGTGCAACTAAATATGGCTCCGATGGCAAGACTTTGGGAATGAACTGGAAGATTCGTTCACTGATATTCTTGCTCTATCTAAACTAACGGTGAAGGCAGGAGTACATACAAATTGTAGTGGAATTATCCAAATCCCCCCACAGATCACCGCACATCTCAGCTTTGCTCAATGCATATCCCTATTCCCTCGCTTCCTCCTGGGATGACAAGGAAATATATTTTGTGATAGCTGGAATCCCATAGTTGTTAGGGTATGATAGTTAGTTTGGGGTACGACCGGTTTAGGGTCGTGACTACCACTTGGGGGTTTTTCCGGTTGTGGGGGTTTTTCCTGTTTTGTGTGTTTGTGCGCTCTCTTCTGTATCTAGTCTGAGCTACTAGTAGAGAGCTTCCTGTATCGTACATCGAACATCTACATTGTTATCATAACATACCGGAACCACCACCTACGTGCTTTTCTCCGTGCTTCGCGCCGTTACCTACGCTACCCCAGTTATCATTGGGTTGTGAGCGAGCTGCCATCAGAGTGTCGCTATCATTTTGTTTAAAGGCTCCCGCTCTCGAGAGATTTCCGCCAGTAATACCCTATGCTCTACTATCGCCTCCATAGTCTCCACGGGGTCCATTGGGTTCTCAGGCATTCAACACTACGGGCCACTGCGCTTGATGGACCAATCAACGGAGGCATCACCGAAATTCTAGGCCTTACCAAAACAGCGAGACTATGGCTACTTCATGGATGCTCATGAAATCTTAATGATTGTGCCAGATTTAGAAGTTTGTATAAAAGCTCCCTGAAACTCCCATAACATCAACGATTGCTTTAACTATACAAGCCAAACCCACCCGTTCTTAGCACTATTGATTGTAGAAAGGAACTGGAAGCTAGGTGACTGATATGTGGATAGTATAAGAGAGGTTATGGTGGAAAATACCATGCGCACAGTAGTAGTAGAGAGTTCTATCAAGCGAGAGTGTGTTCTACCGGTATGAGTTTATTCTGCATTTGGTTATTTCGAAGAAAGCTCTCCCCTGTTCTTTTATTGGAGAATATTGTGGAAAAGGATGGACACATGTAGTGAGCGATAGAGATGGTGTTTGGATTTGTATTTAACACTCCTGTCTTTCTCGGATATGTTTGGGGGGGGAAGTCATTATACGGGAGAAAAAAGAAGAAAAAAACAACGACCTGTCCACGTTACTTTCTCTATCAAATTATTCCACATAGTGCGCATTTGGCTGCTATGCTCACGAAATAGTGGCAGTTATCATGACAAGGTAATACAATTCCACAAACTGTCGACAACTCTACGGAGGTACAGGGCATAAGCTTTATCCCCGAAATAACTCTGCAAGCCCCCATAATATGATACCACTAAAAATCTATAAGTAAAAATCGTAATCGCAGAGATAAGGGTCACAGGTTACACCTAATAAGTATTTAAACCCAGGAACGCCACAGTCGATACAAGTGTCAGGTACAAGTAAAGGCTACTTTATCCGGGGGGTCTCTAGTACAGTTATTTCAGATATTGAGCATTCGAAGTAAACAATGACCCTCATTCTCGTAAGAGGGTCCCCTGATGGGGAATTTTGATACCAGCACTGACGGAAATAGGGCAATGTCAAGGCATAGCCTTACTCTTCTACCGATACAGTTAAAGATGAGATTACTTGGCACTCCTAGCTTCAACGATACTCCTATGGGTGGGACCGAAGCCACGGCAAGCATTTGTGCTTGGACCTCATTAAACTATAGGGAGGGCAGGCTCCTCTCTGGCATCATCTACTACCGCACAACTAAGTTTCTCATGGGTGGCTCTTCCCCGAAGAACCTCTGGCTTGGAAATTTTTAATGAGGCCTTATTGCTGGGGCGCTGCTCTTGAAAGATTCAGTGGCACCAGAGGAGGCAAATTTGAACTATAAACGAAGAACTAAAATTTATAATGATTTTCTCTGGCAAACAGAAAACACAACTAAAACCATTCTGAAAAATATATAATCCTAGAACCCTCCGGAAATACCCCTAGAGACTTGCCGATTATCTTATTTTAAAAGTGCTACGCATGGCCCGGGGGCCCAGCGGGGGGGACTGTCAAGAGCACTGGGCATGACCGGACCCCCCCCCGAGGAGTCTGTCCAAGGCTGCGAAATCCCAGGACAGCCATCCTTGGCTCGGGCCTCAAGCCCTATGAGGTGGCGGTGCTTGCCGAGGGTAGGGGTGGGATTGCATGCTTGCCGAGGGACGGTAGGGGTGCAGGACAGCGGCGGGCGGTGGAGGAGGGATGAGTGTTGTTTCACGATTTCGGCTCTCCCTATCTATTCCTAAATCAGGTCAAAGAAATGGAATGAATAACCCGGGCAGGAACCCAGAAGCCCAACCCGCGGAAATTCCCTCTGCTCGGGAATGAATCTGGTGGTTTTATCTACTCCCTCAATTAGTACATAACAAGCCTAGGAGCATTCCACAATCCAAGGGAGCATTACTGGGCCAGTAACCATATCTCCATCTCTGTAGAATGGTGAAGCACCCACCAATATGGGGTGCCCAAGTTAAATGTGCTTACGAGTGATGGATAAATGGGATTGTCTGCCACCTTGAGAGACACGTTGTAGTATAATAGCATAATATAATGGGCGGCGGGGACGTGAGGGGCTAAGGATAATTGCCCGAGTTTGCCGCAAATGGGATGCCCGTTCCGGCAACGAGCCCGAGCTTTTGGCTATCGGGCATAGGGCGTCCGCTCATCCAAAAAAAAAAAACGACTAACCATAGTCCATTCCGTCCTACTTTCGGACAAACTGATCGGATCGTTGGGAACACTGTGCAAGAACTGTTTATCAACGACACTAGCCTAAATAGTGCTGGACAGTGTTCCCAAGGCGGGTTTGTAGTCCCGAGAGTCCCGGGCAGGACGGGTAAGGACGCCGGGCACGGTGTCCGTCTTTCGTGAAGACGGCTGTCATTCACAGGGCCCAGCCGTCATATGCGGGTACCTGTAAGTATTCCACAGGGAGACACCCATAGGGCCCTGCCGTCCGTCCAGGGCAAAGGTTATGACGGACTACAGGTGGAGCACCCGTTCCGGGGGGTCCTAGAACCCGGCATCCGTCCCGCCCTAAGCAAAAGACGGATGGACTGGATACCTGGGGAAACTGGCTTGAAATGTAAATACTTGAAAGCAAATTAGGCAGATATGGACGTAAATTTTCAGTGTTGGCAGGAAGTGAGTCCACCCACATATTGGATAATCCTAAGGCCATCACGAAGCCAGAAGGTAACGACATACCTAAATTGAGGTTAGCGGATGTTGATAAAAGGAGCTTAGCCAAAAACATACCGGAGACTATAGATGGTTGTTTCAGGTCAGCGATAGTGCCCCGACAAGCCAAGAGCAAAGAATCACAAGCAGCAACCTGCACTGTGCAGTTCAGGAGCAGCCTGGAAAGACCGCGGAGCACTAATAGATGTAATGGGCCATCGGTGCGAGGGGGGGCACGGAATCTGACATGTTTGTTGCTGTCAGTATGTTGTTTCATAGAGTTGTGTGTTGTAGCTCTATGGGGGTTGAGCGGGCTGTGGGAGAAAGCCCCAAAGTTACAACCTATAAGCCACTGTAATATGAGCAGGGCACTTACGGTCTATGAGCCCTAAATTAGAAAAATGGAATAGGGGAATGAACTGGAAAAATGAACTGAAAAAAATGAACTTAAAAGATAAACTGAAAAAAATAAAGGAAAAATGAACTAAAAAATGAGCTTGGAAAATGAGTTGGAAGAAATTTTATTTGTGGTTGCCTGTGCATAGGAGGGCTGTGGGTTGTGGAGCTGTGGGAGTTGTGAAGGTTGAGCTTGTGAAGATTGAGGGCTACGAAGGTAGAGAGGGCTACGAAGGTAGAGAGGGCTACGAAGGTAGAGAGGGCTACGAAGGTAGAGAGGGCTACGAAGGTAGAGAGGGCTACGAAGGTAGAGAGGGCTCTAAAGGTTGAGGGTTGAGGGTTGAGGGAAGTCGTGCCGAACCCACCTCTCATAGACCACTGCAACCGAAAGGAACACGCAACTAAGATTTGCGATATGAAAGAGCAGAGGATAGACCCTTCGTCACCAAGCCACCAAATTTCAGCCCGTGAAGAACGAAATCACCGCACTTATGCTCACCCCATGAGTATCATACTATAGTATATTAATTATTCACCGCGAGGCGTATATACAGAATTGCAAAGGCACCCCCGCATCCCAGTTTTCCCCGATTCATAACTCCATAGTATATCTACTAGCTGACTTTTGGTGGTTATTGCCCAGAGTATGACCCGCATTGATGGTGGAAATGCCCAGGAACTCACTTCCGCAGATATTTTAATTTGTCTGGTCCATGAGAGTGGTCAGAATTAACAATAGCGAAGACTAGTATATAGTGCAGTATAGTGGTCCAAATTAGGTGACTATTAATAGGGATACCACGCATACATCCACTTGCTACAGTGCCGGTATATGTACTCGAGTAGGTAGGAGGAAGTAAAACTACTGTTTGAGCAAAAGATAGTCATCCCTCACCTATCGGATGAATTCCCTGATTCAGGAGCGCTCCTATGAGTTTCTACATCGCAAGAAAGGACGTGGGGTAAATAAAAGGTACTTCCTTGATCAGCATTTTATCAAACCCGATGCCACAGACGGTTGGTCGAGTAGACAGCCTTAGAAACCATTGTGTTCCCTAGAAAAAGATAAGCCAACCCTACTGTCCAGACAAATACCGTCCAAGACCAACCTCGTTGGGTGGTATGCCCACAAAACAAATTTGATATAGATTAACCACTATCATGGCCCTAATATATTCAATTAATGTTGCGGTGGGCATACGCAATCATCAATGAGGTTTACTGTAAACTCCTCCACAATAAGCATGGATGGTCATCTGCACTGTACAAATGACCCACTTTAGGCTCCTTTCCAGCGTGGGCACAGTTCACATGCCGTATAATCTCGAATAATCGAACTGTGTGCTAGGCAGCCCAAAATCCACTCCTCTGGAAAAGGAGAGAAAAGCAAAGCGGGGGGTGGACCGTGCAGCAACTCCGAAATAAGAAGAAAAAAAGCACCACACCTTACCGGAGGGGCAACTCTAACGACATAGCACCCGGTTCGAATATTTGAGAATTCAGTATTCAGAGGCTATATGTCCATATCCTCCCCCTCTCATAATTATTATACTCGCACAGGGATGGAAAAATCGGAAAGAGCGAGGTGGCAAGACAGGGAATAGGGGGAAAATCGATGTGGCAACGGATGAAAGAAGATCAGGGTGCAAGAATCCTTAAAGCCAGGGTAACACTAGGATGTTGCACCGAGTGATCGGACATGATTGAACCGGGCAAGATGAATGTTTTTGAACTTTTTAGGGGAGATTTAAGATGGTAAAAAGAGTGGAATTGGGTTAATAATATATAGATAAACTACTAGATAGGATGCCAGACAGTAGGGGGTACAGGAAGTAGGCAGTACAGGGAGAGTTGGTACGAGTAACATAGGGGGTATGGGCAGCGGGAGAGGTTGGGCAGCAGGAAGTATGCGGAGTAGAAAATAGAAAATAAAATAAGTGAGTGATGTTTTCCATCAAGACCAAGTGCGATAGGGGTTTAGAAGAAATCAGCAAGTTATCTCTGCTAAAATCATAGAAGATACTACTCGAGATGGGGGTTATCTTGCCTGATCTTAGTGACCCCTTGCAACTGCGTATGAAATACACATACAAGACATAGAATTGGACCGGAACACAGGGGTAAAAATTGTAGGCTGTCCTCTCTCACTACTTCGCTGCGCCTATAGAAAATTTAGACTCAAATGTTTGGGTTCAATATGCTTGAGATGGGTATCATAAGGTGCTAGCCGGTGGAGTAAGAATATTGGTAGATATGGCTAATTGCACTAGGCCTTAGTTATGCATAGGTATTGAGGGAAATGAGATAAAGAATAAAAGCAAAATCAAGCAAGACGAAAGCAAAGCAAGCTTAGATAGGATAGGGTTATTGCTGGGAATAGAAGCAGAAGCAAGTAACAATATGACAAAGAGCAAATGAGTGTAAAATATACTAAGCACAAGTAAGCATAAAAGAGCTGGCAAAAGCAATAATATAGCAAAAAAGTTAGCAAAAAAGAGCGAGAGAGAGAAAGAAATAAATGACCAGCTACCAAGTTGTATGCCCTCCATGGCTAGAGAGTAGGTCTTGCACACGCTGGGGAACAGAGGTAGTAAGCTCAAGAATCTGGTCAGAGGAGATCAGATCCCATTCTTCCTAAATAGCGATATAGAGTTCAGGAACGGTAGTGGGGCGAGGGTTACGCCACATTATTTGGCACTTCATGATACGCCAAACACCTTCAATAGGGGAGATATCAGGGGAGGACGGAGGCCAGGGGAAGATGTAATTTCCCATTCCAAGCTCTCGAAATGCTTGGGTGGCATGCTTTGAGCAATGGGCAGGAGCACCATCCTGCTGGAAGTAAATGTACACGGAGTTGGTCAAGTGCTGCTCGTGCAGCTCGGTCCACCAGGGGTGAACACGGGGGCGAATTATGTTGTTAATATAAGTAGGACCATTTATCCTACCCCAATTAACCATGTCCCAAATAATTAGTGGACCCTTAAGGCCCCGATATATTGAACCCCAAATCATTACCGTAGTCTGCTTCGCAAACCTTGGAACGAGACACTCCTCCAGATACTCCTCACCAGGCCTGCGAGTTACCCACACCCTCCCAGAGACCTGACCAACAGACAGCGCGCACTCATCTGACCAAATTACATCAGCCCAATCGTGTATTCCCCAATCCTGGAAGCGCTCTGCCCAGGCATTACACTTTTGCTTACTGGCGGAGGTCAGGAATGGTTATGTGCACTAGCTGTTGCTGTATTGACTAGCTGCTGCCTTAGCGCGGAGTCAATTATACGGTGGTGGCCACGAGGCGGATGGGTCTCGTTGCTGGGGGTCCTTGCACTATGAACAATACGATGCAAGGTACTCAGGGGGATATCGAACTGCTGATGGAGTCGAGGGTATGACCAGTGGGCATAATGCCGAAGAGTATGAACAACAATCCGAGTTTCGAGTGAGGGGATATGATAGTGTAATGGCTGACTACTACTTTCAGAACTCAAAAGCGCATTTGTGGAACCTTCTGCTGGGGTGGATGGTCCTGGGGTAGATGTGCCTGGGGCAGAAGGGCCATTGTCTGGGCTAACGGTTTGGTGGCGGGAAGGAAGCAAAGAGTCTAAACTTGAGTACTCAGAGCTATTCGAGTGCTCAAACATATCCTCGGAGGAGTCGTAGTCAAAATGGCTGTAGGAAGCGGAATCATGTTCAAATTCTAATTCCAGGCTTGGCTTTGGGTTCGGATCTGGTTCGTGTTCTGGTTCTAGTTCTGGTTCGGTTTCCCGTTCGGTGTCCAGCTCAGTATTGGATTGGGTGAGGGGATACTGTTCTGCACTCGCCTCCTGTGCTGGCCACGGCCCAGGATCTTCACCTGGCAGTGGATCGGGTGGATATAGCATGCTTAGGGGGGACGGGGGCATGATTGTTTAGGTTGTGCGAGCGGTTCTTGTCTATAGCGATTCAGGTATCTTATACCCAGAATGTCAGTGTCAACTACAACCTCCTTCTACCGATCTCATACAAACCTCTATGAATACAACGGTTATGTTTTCCGTTTTTTGATGACTCTCTCAAGTACGATTGCGTGAAGGTCGGAGGTAGAGACAAATAGCCGAGTATAATTGTAAGAGCTAACCTCCCCCCCCCTATAGCCGGATATGCTACGACTATAGCAGGGTGGGATAATAATAAGGCAGGGGAGAAGTTTGAACAGTTGTAGCCGTACTTGGAGGAAGAAAAAAGGAGTTTTGGTTCAATATCTTCTGATATTGCTCTTGAATTACTAGCAGTCTACACTGGGAACAGTGTTCAAATTTATCTTTAATTGTGTTGTGTGATCTCTTCATCACGAACAGGCTTTCTTACTTCTCTACCTTGCTTTACTATCTCACGATATCATGGTTGCGTCGCCTCAAGCCACCGACGCTTCAAAACATCATGATCTGCCTTTCTGATGTCTGCCAAGCCCCATTTCTTTCCAATTCCCTACTCGTATTGTTACTTCCCAGGATGATCAGGCCGATCAATTTTTTCCGATTTTTCCATCCCTGTGCGAGTATTACCAGCCTGGAAGCTTCAACTGTTGCCAGTAATTCACCCTAGTCAGCTAGGGTCAGAAAGAACATCCTCTTGCATACTTGGCTTTTTGTGTTTTTCCCTTTCTTTTCTTTTTCGCAAGGCCAAGCAGACCTCGGCTAACAGGCTGCTACAGGGCTACAAAAGCTGCTTCGGAAACGGCTCTGCAGGCTCAAGTGGGAAACACAAAAGATTTTCAGGAACGGTAGTAAAACTAGGACACTCCATATAACAGATTGATTGGGACAAGTGACCTTTTATGCACCTCTCTAAAATAAGAAATAATAACTTGAATAAAACAACAACTTGAAACAAGTGGGCTCCCCACGGCCACAGCCCGTGCCATCCTTCTCCGATGCGTGGGAGAGAAAGGATCTGGGGGGGCCCTAAAAAGGAAAAGAGATGAACGAGATGGGATATGCGGAGGAGGAGGACTGGGGGATGGCTGCGGGGGGGGTTCAGTATCGGTAATCTGGTTCAATCGGAGACCATCTTCTATACGTTGTCAGCCACACAAATACACATTAAGGTAAGAAGAGACCTTTACCAGCCAAATTTAAGGGACTTTTGCTCAGGAGTGGCCTGATCCCAGTCCTCCGGGGAAATCCCCCAGAGATACTGGAACGCCCCCTCCAAAAACTCACGCTGATAATCCTCACAATAAGGAAGGACAGCAATCACATCGTCTCCGCCCAGCTTAAAGGCACCCGTGTCGAAACGCTCCATTATCCCCAGCAACTAATTGTCCAGTCAATTCAGCTGACTATATCTCACAGATTGAACTTCAGTAAAGAAAAAACTTACGGCCTTGGGCAACACATCTACCTGCCCCGCATTCGCACATCCAAACTCCTGGGCGGTGGTTTTCTTCTTCCGCAATTCCTTCAATTTCATCTTCCAGTATTCAACTTTTTCCCTCTCCTTCTTCAAGGCCGATTTCAGCTTCTTGATTCTCTTGCGGTGAGATTTGAACTCTTTCAGCTTCTTATCCTTGTTACTCGTTAATAATGGGTGAACACTGGTGGGCATTTCCTCTTGTTAGCGAGAGGTGATTTAGATCGGAAGAGGTTTAGATCGAGGTAGAGTGGGATAACGGCTCGTGAAAGTTTCAAATCGCCTCGGGGGGGGGGGTTGGTGGCAGGTGGTATGGACGCTGGCGGTATATTAAGGTTCGTGTTTATCCCCCGATCGTAGTAGGGTTTCACTATCGCCTTAGGGGTGGTTGTAAATAGTGGCCGCTGAGGTAATGATTTAAGGTAAGGATTGCACGCAGCGAAGTGAAACCGCTTAGTGGAGATCGTTGATTAATGTGATAAGTTGATGAAAGGAAAAACTTGAGGAAAGTTGTGTACAGGAGGAAAGGTGTGTCGCGAGGGAAGACAGGAATGAAGGAAAAACAAGGGTGAAAACAATTTCGTAGGCTTACGTGTCCTGTGACTGGTGTATATTTATACCAGAGTAGCCACAGTGGCCTCAGGGTGCGGGCACATCCCGCACCAAGAGCGGCCATTGAACTGCAATTTCCAACAGGGGTGACAAAGCGCATTACGAGCCAGAGAGGCGTCACAATCCCGATTACAGAAAAATACAACAATTTTCCCGAACTCTATATTCCTGTCACTAGGACAACAAGAAAATACCAACTTTCTCGATCACGGAAACCCTTCTGGAGGTACCAATACAACAGCGGAGCCCCCTTTGCTTCTAGCAGTGTGACCCATCCTCCGCTCTGGCTCCTAAAATTTCCTGCCAGATTGAACATTTCCTTGTTGTGAGCAACAGCTTTCCGACATTTGGATAAATGAGATAAAGTTTTGCTGCGCTGCTTCAAGTTGTCTAGCATGTTAGCTCTGCGGTTTTTGATATGATAAAAAGGGTTTACTACGGCAGCCTAAGTGGCTAAGGGTATACAGACCATTTTTCTTGTGGCTAGGGTGGGGGCTTCTTGGACTAATTGGAAGAGTATCCCTCCGCAGAGGGCTAGTTCGTGGGCTAGGCTCAGGGCTGCATGGGAATTTCGCCCTTTGAGCATCTTTTTGATCGCGCTGCCGACAGGTACGCAGGAGATTTTGGTTTTGAGGGCAGACTGAACAGGTGGAGCGAGTTAATTGGTGTGAGTGATAATCTGTGTCTGTCGAGAGGAGGGTTGCGTGCCTTGATTTCCGGGAGTTTCACGGTGCCCTTGGATTCGGGAACTATAATGAAGTCGAAGAGTGGAGCAAATCGGACTAGGAGGGCACGGAGGGGGCAGCCGACGGAGGTTTCTTTCGGGGGTAGTGGGGTGCGGATTGTGCGAACTGAAATGTCTTGTCGGCCGGTCTTATGAAGTCCTTCACTAGTTTAGTATGAAATTGTAAAAGGGGGGTTGATGGTGCAATCACGGCTGAGGGCATCCTTTTCTGGGGTTCCAAATTCCTAAGGCCGCGGCCAATATATCCCCCATATCATAGTTGAAGATAAAGTGGAGCAAACCATTGCTAAATCTGACTATCTCCAAAATAGCTTGCATTCCTCAGATTGACAAAGTCGATATCCAGCCCAAGAATTGTCGGAATAGCGTGCTCTGGATGCATAGACCACTCGGGATTGCTCTCGATCTTGTTCACACCTCGCTGTTCAAGCCTCATTTCTTCATGTTCGAACCGATGTACTCCGGGACCGGAGTTGCGAAATTGCACCCTCTCATATCGTTCATTCCCCCGCTGATGTCTACGCCACCAATACCCAGGAGCTTGTCGCAAGCCAAGCTACCAATGAAGCGTAAAAGCAGGCGGTCATCCTCCGGTTTATCTTTGCCGGTCCCTCGCACAAGGCCGACTAGGAGCTTGCTTACGGGTGCTTCCTCGGATGAGAGGGCTATGGTGCGTGGAGTAGTGGGAGGGGTGAGAATTGTTGTACTGTATCTATCGGAGGGGTTGGTTGGAGAACAGATGATGTGGTGGTAGTGGTAGTGGTTGAGATGAGTCGTCTGCATTTCTGATGATGTTCGTTTGCCGGGAATGGAGAGCGAGTGAGGGCCATTAATACTCGTAGAGAGAATTCTCGGAGAAGGTTAAAATTGTGACTTTAGGAGCGGTGGGAGAATACGCAGTAGATTCATAAGGTAGGTGAGCCTCCTCAATTCCCACGGAGAGCGGAGGGTACCAAGGACGAAATAGAGAGACCACCAGTTCTGTCTACCCATACCTCCTTAACTTTACCACACCTCCGGCCAACTTAATTTCAACCAAATCCATCCCATATTCCCCTCTTTCAACTCAGCCACCATGATCAGAGTCATCTCCACCCACCTCACCTCTACCAAGTCTACCTCCGATTTTCCCCCTTGCCGAGTCTAGGTCACCACGCATTTCAGTCCCCAGCCTTGTACATTCTCTGAGTCCGTTCCCCTTACCTTGTTCCAGCCTCTCCCCACTACAAACCCTCCTGATTCCCTTAGCAGAATAAAATATATCCAACGTCCCAATAGCCAGTAAGTTATAGCTCCAGCGCAAAACCCCAAACATCTTCCTGTTTCCTTTCCTATTCCTTCTACTCGTATTTTAGAATAATGGTCTACATTTACTCTATGTATTTTTTGCAGATGGAAATGGTTTCAAGAGAGGTCTCAAGCTGCTAGGCTCACTCTGTTAACCATGGGTGCAGGGAATACAATATTGCTTGATGCTGTAAATGTTTTTTCCTGTATTTCATTAGAGAGTGCGTTTGTCTTCAATGCCACAACGGCACCGATCTGATATCATGTCGTATTGATCATTTCCCCATGTTATTTTTCTATATTTAAAACTGTACTGAATGTGTCAGCGGCCAAGGGGATAAGAGGAAGGTTCTCCCATCCCTCCCACCCCCCTCCAACCCCATCTCACAAACTCTGCTCCAACCAACCCCGTTCCAAAAAAGAAATGCCCCAGTTCATCAGGCGCCTCTGCGCTTGACAGATCCTCTTAAGGCCTGTTTAGCTGCAACGGCTGCGTTCCATTGGGCGACTGTTTCTGCTGCGAAAATCACCTTCTCTTGGTTTCGAAACAGAAGGAAAAGGATCATTTGTATGGGGGAACAGAACAAAATGGTTTAATTTCATTAAAATTTAATTCAGCAGGTAGACTTTATAATAATTATTATCTATGTACTAAAATATTATAATTATTATAGCAACAATGACAGCAGAAATGCTGTCTGTACCCTATTTCTATCTTCCATAATAACAATCTAGCTAGGCCCTAGACTCTTGTTGGTTTAGGGATTGCGACCGAAACAAAGCCCCACCTCGGGCTCGGCGGCGTGCACGCCCAAACCTGGGCACTAGGATTTCTGTTGAGTCGGTGGCGATTAAAGGAGGCCTCTAGGCTGGCCAAGGCATGCGCACAAAACGCCGCAGGGATAAAAAAAATTATAATATGGCAAATTGTCAGTGCCAATCTAATTGCCCATACAAAATTCGGACTTAAATGCTCGGGTTCTAAATGCCTGATATGTATCATACCATAAAATCCTTTTAACTTCGCTATCTTTGGAGGTAGCTAGTTAGATCTCAGGGACCAGTTATGAAAAGTGTCGTCCAGAATGTGTTGCACCTTTTGGAACGTGAAATGATTGGCATTGTGGGAATAGTAACTGGCATGATGGAATGGTAGAATGCACTGCTAGGACAAGGAATGACAGTGAGCCCTCGAGAATGAGAACCAGTGTGAACATAGGAATGGATGAAACCCTTATCGCTCGGCTGTACTTGGTATGGATGAGAATAGACAAGCGAGGAAGGACGAACAAATACAATTCTATTTAGGGTTGACTTCCGATTTCACAAGGGGTTTCAAATAGTGGCTGCGGAAGAAATGATTTACGGCTGCGATTCTACGCTGTGGAGTGAAACCGTTTCAGTGGAGATGAAGATCGTTGATTGATTGTGTTCAGTTGATGAAAGAAGGAGATGAGGAAAGTTATCTTGTGAAGAAAAGAAAGTCAAGGGAGAGAAAGAAAACAAGAAGGGAGAAAGACAGGAGTGTGAACCCCTTTTCACCGTGCACGCGTACCACTGCGGCCATCCAGTGCGGGTACATCCCGCATCAAGTGCGGCCATTTAGCGGCCATTTCCAACACAAGGTGTTGAAAAATTGTCTAATGGCCAAGCAATATACCGGCAACATATGAGAGAGAGAGATGCGCATGAGCTTCATTCTATCTAAGATGGTCAGGCAGAACCACTATTTATGAAGTGAAGCAGCACTATACATCAGCAGCAGAGAAGGAAACAAAACGAACAATATGGAAGACAAAAGAAAGACAAATAAGGGCAAGAATACATATCTGGTCAACGGACCGAGAGATGATATGAGCGAAGGGTAAAGTTCAACAAGTGGAATACGGAGAGCGGTAAACCGAGTGACAAAATGTACAAGAAAAATATCCTTCTCCGCAGTGTGACCGCCCGCTGTTATAACCTCATGTCATCACGGAGGAGTCAACGACTATTCTAATAGGGGCGGGTGATTCGGGGAAGGAGTTTTCGGTGCCACGAGGGAGTCCGACCGAGTGAGCCACCAAGTAATAAGGAATTCGCCCGTATCCACTAGCAACAGCTAGTTCTAGTGCCGTTGACCCCTGGAGGTCTCGTATATAGGGGCTGACATCTTCTCGTTTCAACAGCAACTTTATTATTCCCAGATGCCCGTTTTTTGCAGCCCAAGCGAGCGGCGTTCTGCCAAACTCGGTGTCTGCTACGTTGGGATTAATATCTTCCCGTTCCAATAGCAACTTTACAATCTTATCACTCCCCTCCCTAGCAGCCCACAAGAGAGCCTCGGTACCATCTTGGGGGTTTGTAGTATTGGGATTGATATCACATCTCTTCAGTAACAACTTCACTAACGCCTTATCCCTGTGGTTCACAGCCCATGTGAGTAGTGTTTGACCCGATCTGTTTGCTGCAGCGTTGATATTGACATCCATACGCTCCAATAGTAACTTTACTACTCCCTTATGCCTTCCTTTGGCAGCCCACAACAGTGGCGTCATGCCAAATCCGGTGTCTGCAGTGTTAGGGTTGATATCCTCTCGTCCTAAAAGCAACTTTACTACTCCCACATGGCCATTTTTCGCAGCCCGCAAGAGCGGTGTTAGGCCAAATCTTCTGTCCGGCGTGTTGATGTTAATATCCCCACGTCCCAAGAGCAACTTTACCACCCCCTTGTTCCCATTTCCCGCTGCCCACAAGAGTGGTGTTTGACCCATTAAAGTGTCTGCAATGTTGGGATTAATATCATCTCGTTCTAATAGTAGCTTTACTACTCCTTTGTGGTCGTTCTTTGCGGCTCGTAAGAGCGGCGTTCGGCGAAATCTCCTATCTGCCGCATTGGGATTGACAGCCTGTCGCTCCAATAGCAATTTGGCCACTTCCTCATGCCCGTTCTCTGCAGCCCAGGGTAGTGGTGTTTTACCAGATTCGGTGTCTGCTGTGTTGTAACTGAAGTGAAGTTGCTCCAATAGCAACTCGGCCACCTTATCATGCCCATTATCCACAGCCTCCCTGAGAGCCACTTCGTAACCACCCCTGCGGAAGTGTATGTTTACACTGATATCCTCATTCTCCAATAGCAATTTGACTACTCCCTCATGCTCACCTCCCGCAGCTAGGTTAAGTGTTTCAAGGCCAATAATGATATCCTCCCGGCCTAAAAGCAGCTTTACGACTCCTCCATGCCCGTTATTTGCTGCCCAGTCGAGTGGCGTTCTCTTATATACGATGTCTTTAGTGTTGGGACTGATATCTTCTCGTGCTAAAAGCAATTTCGCTGTTCTCTCATCCCCACTCTGAGCAGCCAGCAAGAGTGGAGTTTGGCTAGAGTCCTTATCTGTTAAGTTGGGATCAATATCCTTCCGCTTCAAAAGCAGCTTTACAACTCCCTCATGCCCCTTCCGGGCAGCCCAACAGAGCAGTGGTCGGTTTGCAGTGTTCGGATTGATATCTTCTCGTCCTAAAAGCAGCTTTACTACTTCACCATGCCCTTGGTATTCGGCCCACCAGAGTGGCGTTCGGCTAGACTTTGTCCCCACAGAGTTGGGATCGATTTCTTTACGCTCTAACAGCAATTTTACTACTCCCACGGAGCCATGCTGAGCAGCCCACAAAAGTGGGGTCCAGCCATATTTGATCCCAGCCGTGTTGGGATTGATATCCTCGCGCTCCAATAGCAACTTTGTAACTCCCTCATCCTCATTCTCCACCGCCCACAAGAGTGGCGTTCGGCCATATTTGATCTCAGAAATGTTGGGATTGACATCCTGCCTCTGCAGCAGCGCCTTTACCACTCCCTTGTGCCCCTTCTTCGCAGCCCACGAGAGTGGCGTTCGCCCTGATTTTGTGTCTATAATGTTAGGATTGACACCCCGCCTCTGCAACAGCGCCTTTACCACTCCCTTGTGCCCCTTCTTCGCAGCCCACGAGAGCGGCGTTCGTCCTGATTTTGTGTCTGTAATGTGGGGATTTATATCTTCCCTTTCCAAGAGCAAAATCACTACTCTTGTACGGCCACCCCCGGCAGCCCATGAGTGGCGTTCGTCCAAATTTGGTGTCTACAGTGTCGGGGCTGATGTCCTCTCGTTTCAGCATCATCTCTACCACTCCCTCATGCCCTTTCTCCGCAGCCCATGAGAGCGGTGTACGGCCACATTCAGTGTCTGCTCTGTTGGGATTGATATCCTCCCGCTCCAAGAGCAACTTTGCTACTCCCTCGTGGCCACCCTTCGCAGCCCACCAGAGTGGCGTTCGACCGTATTCCATGTCCGCACCATCGGCCTTAGTATCCCCCAGCTGCTGCAGCGTCTTCACCATATTCTCATGACCTCGTTGAGCTGCCCAGGCAAGTGCTATTCCACTCATAGTAACGGTTGCGTCATATCCAATGTTGTCGTAGTCAATAATGCGGTATGATACAGGGGACAGCGTATGAGGGGGGGGAAGAAAAGAGGACAGATATCATGCTTTTATCTTCCGGTAAGAAAACAGTCACACCAGCCAAGCCACACAAATTTGAGTCGTTAATATGTCTGTATAGCAACATCCGAGAAAGGACGAAAGGACGTTGCTGTTTGGCTGGGGCTGGAAGGTAAACAGGTTACAAGTCCTGGAGGTGAAGCGCTCAAACACAAGGGTGAAAAAAAAATCTGCGCTCGAGTATGGAAAACAACCTGTGCTCATCTGAGCGCCCGTAGCCAGAGAGTCCTATCCTACGATCATTCCCTCTCATTTTGTCTCCTCAGCAGGAATTACATTAAATCCCAAAGGTAACAAAGCAAAATTATTTTATTTTTAATGTTATTTTGTAAGTTAGGCTACTTACTATTAACCCCCCAATACTGATGCCTTATATGTAGTTACCACCCTGCTGCGCACGGTCGGTTGCCCACCACAACAGCAGCTCTTTTTCGACAATTAATTCAATTAACGAATTCACTATCCAGTATTTGCCAGTATTTTTTTTATTAAAGCGAAATTATTCCTTTACTTTTCATCTTATTGGGCATTTGGGAAACATTTGCTGTGGATTTTTGCTATTGATACAGGCTGGCTGTTCGCCATGAGCTGGTCCTGATGCCATGTAGGCCGGCCTAGGCTATATAACTTAGGCCAGCCCGGCCTGTCAGGCAGTCAGGAAAAGGCCCATATGGCCTATAGGCGGGCCCGGCCGGTTCAGGCTAGAGTTAAAGGCTCGGGCTAGGCTAGATCTGCGAGAATTATGACAGGCCCGGCTTTACCGAAGCCCGGTCTACCTGGCCCGTTGGGAACATTGGGAAGAGAGATGTCAACCCCAACTGCCCAGACAAATACCGTCCAACACCCACCCTGTTGGCTGGTTTATCTACAAAACAAATTTGATATAGATAAACCACCACCATGGCCCTAATATATTCAATTAATGTTCCGGCGGGCTTACGCAATCATCAAGGAGGTTTATTGTAAACTCTACTACAATAAACAAGAATGGTCATCTGCACTGTACGGTACAGATAACCCACCTTGAACTCCTTTCCAGCGCGTGCCGTATAATCTCAAATGATCGAACCGTGTGCTAGGTAGTCCAAAGTTTCCTTCTTTGGAAAAGGAGAGTAAAACAGCGGGGGGTGGGCCGTACAGCCACTCGGAAATGCAAAAAAAAAATAACACCCACCTTATCGAAGGAACAACTCCAACGACATAGCACGTAGTTCAGATATTTGAGAATACAGTACTCAAAGGCTATGTGTTTATATCCTCCCCCTCTCATACTTAATATAGGACCAGCATGGAAGCTTCAACGGTTGCCGGCAATTCACCCCCTACCCGGCTGGGGCAGAAAGAAAGAACATCTTCTTGCCTGACCTTTTCCCTCAGGTGATTTTCGAAGCACCCCGAGTGCCAGTCCCGATAGTAAGGTACACTCCGGCTGTAAGTCTCTGCGCAGTAACAAATACTACCAAATTACGCTCTGCCTATCACTGCCACGGACTTCATTCCGAGGGCGATTTATCCCGATTTGTGAAAACCTTCACTATAAAAAATACGAACTCGAGAAAGGGAAATCACAGCTCTAAACAATTCCAAACATGTGAGGAAGGAAGTCGAGGTCCCCTCTAGGTAATTTCCGGGCCATCACGGCCAGTCTAGACCTCATTTTGTTGAGAGAACCGACTGGTCTTGGCTACAATACTATTAAATTTTGAGAGTATTCAAAGCATACGATTATTATTCTTTATTATTTCTCAAGCTTGGCTTTTTTTTTTCAAGACTCCCGTGGATGGCAATTTATGTCCAAGAAAATGACCTCTTAGGACACCCGTTCGAGAATTGCTTTCATAAGTCTCCTAGATCGAAATTGGCAATGTCTGTCTGCTGTTGAGCAGAGAAAAAAAATACCCACGAACCCCCAAGGTGCTAGAGTTGACAGAAGCTCGGAATGAGTTGTGGTTGACCGTGGAGATTACAGAGGTGTGTGCGGCGCCTCCTTCTGTTTTGGAGTTAGAATGATCTGCGGAGAAGCTTCTATGATCATGTCTTCCCTTTGTTATTGCAGGAGTGAGCAAGGAAATTGGCGCGTGCATGGAGGAAAATGTATATGTGTGGTTATCTATGGAATGGCCGAGATGATTTTCTCAGGGTTCATATATAATCCAGTCCAGGTTATCAGTTCACTGGATGTGCTAAACAAAAGAAAACGGGTTATGACTATACCCCCTCAACGGTTATTCAGCCAAGTCCTTACTTTACAAAACACTCAAAAATCATACATCGAAGTTTCAGATCATTGGTGAAACACACCGTACTACTGGTCGGAGTAGATGTGCTAGTTATCCAAGATAAACACATTCCCTCGATGTTGTATCCAAACATAATAAGGCACTTCGCAACGCTTCCGTTACTCAAGGTACCGGTGGTCAGTCAACACAGCTCAATCGATGGCACGTGAGCTCCCTTCCTTCGTCTCAAGCTCTCTAGCCAGGATCATGTGGCCGAAACTCCCTGCCTCCTTGTCTTAGCCTTAATCTGCTCGAGCATAACAACCCAAGCATAGTGACGGTTGTGCATACCGTTTGTTCCCCAACCACCTAACATACACTAGAGTTCAAGTTAGCCCCTTAGTTTCTATGCTGTGCTCTTACAACTACCGCAGCCAAGCAATCTGAGCACGACGATAAAAAGTGAAGGTGGGGGGGAAAGAAAAGGGAATAACTGAACACATTTAACACGGAGGTCGACTATCCGATTTGACATGACCAGGATACCTTGCCTTTCCCTCCCCCTCCTCCATACAGAGCTCTGAGTCGACACGCAATCCCTCGAGTGACCTCTTGTGGACACGCTACTGTGCAGCTCATATGGAGTGGAGAGTCGGCGGAAAGCAAGTTTAAATAAAACTAAAATTCCCGCTCTCTCTGGTTCAAGCAACACCAATATCTCGTCTCTCGTGCCACTCTACCACCATCGCCAATTGGCTCGCGGAACTAACTTTAACCTTAATAGAATAGCCGAAGAGGGGAAGCATCGAAAGAAGAAAAGGAAAAGATAAGATAAATTAACTAACCCTGAGAGCAAGCTGACATTTGTGTCACCCGCCGCTCCCGCCCTGTCCGAAGCTTCTACAATAGCCTGGCCAGCGGTTTTTTGTTTTTTCCCCTTCCTCTTCGTCTTCGCAAGGCCAAACAGACCTCGGCGAACAAGCTGCTACAGCACTACAGAAGCTGTTTCGGAAACGGTTCTGCAGGCTCGGGTGGGAAACACAAAAGATTTCAGGAACGATAATAAACTAGGGCACTAGGTATGGCAAACTAATTGGGACAAATGATCTATAATGAACCTCTCCATTATAAAAAATTAAAATAAAATAAAATAAAAATAAAAAAACTTGAACAAAACAACTTGAATAAACAAACTTGAATAAACAACTTGAATAAACAAACTTGAACAAAACAACTTAAACAAAACAAGGGCTTGACACAAGTGGACGCGGCACAGTCACAGCCCGTGGCCACCTTCTCCAGGGAGCGGGAGAGAATGAACGTGGGGAGACTGAGGGGGGGGGGATGGGCGGACTTTTGGTGCCAGGTGATTAGAAACTTCTCACCGGCATAAAATTTGCATCCCTCGAAGGGGCAATCAAAGTGGGGGGGAATGGACCCTGTGCAGATGATCCCTATGTAAGGTTGTTAGTTATTGAAAACTGGTACCAAAGAAATGACCACATCGATGAGTGGGAAACATACTTCAGGCTTCTGAGGGTAGGGAACGGTGAGGGACGGCTTGGGACGGCATGAGTGATGTCTCATGATGCGGGAATGATTTGTTTGGAGGTGTATTATTTCAGCCTGGCTAGTACAGGAGGTCCAAGCGCTAGGACTACAGTCCGTCCGGTCCTCACCTTCCCGGGCATAGTCCGTCCTGGCACCCCTAAAATGACGGACCATGAGCCGTATTCCGTCCCTCCCGAAGACGGACCGGCAGGACGACGGGGAACGCTGTTGGACATATGAGATAGAACTTTGCTGTGCTGCTTCAAGTTTTCTGGTATGTTAGCCCTGCGGTTTTTGACATGATAAAAAGGGTTTGCTACGGCGGCCTAAGTGGCTAAGGATATAGAGGCCATTTCTCTTGGTAGGTGATAATCGGTGTCTGTAGGGAGGAGGGGTTTCGTGCCTTGATTTCCGGGGGTTTCATGGCCCCCTTGGCCTATGGAACTATAGTGAAGTCGAAGTGTGAAGCAAAGCGGACTAGGCGGAGGACACGGAGGGGGTCGTCGACGGAGGTTTCTTTCGAGGATAGTGGGGTGCGGATTCTGCTAACTGCGATGTTTGTAGGCTGAGGCTTATGAAGTCCTCCACTAGTTTAGTATTTAACTTGTAAAAGAGGGTGTTAATGGTGCAGTCACTGCGGAGGGCATCCTTTTTCGAGGTTCCAAATTCCTAAGGCCGCAGTCAATATCTCCCATGTCATAGTTGAAGATAAAGTGGAGCAGGAGCTTGCTTACGGGAGCTTCCTTGGGTGAGAGGGCTAGGGTGTGCTGAGTAGTGGGGGGGGGGGTGAGAATTGTTGCTGTACTGTATTTATTGGAGGGTTCGGTCGGAGGAGAGAGGATGTGGCGGTAGTGGTAGTGGTTGAGATTAGTCGTCTGCATTTCTGATGATGTTAGCTTGCCGGGGATGGAGAGCGAATGAGGACCAATAATACTCGTAGAGAGAGAATTCTCGGAGAAAGTTAAAATTATGACCTTCAGAGCGGTAGAAGAATACACAGTGGATTCATGAGGTAAACGAGCCTCCTCAATTCCCACGGAGAGCGGGGGTTACCAAGGACGGAACAGAGTGAGAAGTATTTATTCGAGTGGGTCGATCTCACAATCGATACAAGGATAGGGCAGCAACGTTTGTACAACCCGTGGACCAATGCCTAGATAGAGAGTTTATTGAGATGACCGAGATTGAAAATTGTTTTGAAGGGCTCTTGCCTGAGAATCAAGGAACTGGAATGTTCATGCGGAAGGCGTCAATGACCACCTTTCCCTTGATAGATTGGATAGAATCAATGATAAGGCTACCGTGCTGGGAGTTAGCTGTTCAAAGGATGACCAACAGCCAATGCGGATAAGAATGATACCGTCCGGCGACGGTCTCCGGTCTGTCTCCGTAGCAAAACGACCAAAGGGTCAGAGCCACCCTTCCCCATCAACATCTCACCATCCACATATAGTACCCCCCCACTTGCCTCGGCATGTCCGTCATCTTTGTCTGGAACACCGGGCCGACAGCATCAACCGAAACGCTCGTACCGCTCAAAGGCATCGCAAAGACCTAAAAATAAAATAAAATTAGCTATCTCACTCCTATTCATCCCCGAAGATCTGAAACTTTCCGTTTTTCTCAGCTCCAAGATAAACCTAACCTGCTTGTCCAGCTTTAGCACGGGGCAATGCGCAAACCCATCTTCCTCTTCCCCCCCATTGCCCTCTGCATCTCCCTAATCTCATTATATACGATACCTACTTCTTGTTCACAGGGAGCTCCCCATCACTCCAAAAGTTCTCTCCGATAGAACTAAACTAGAATGCCAACACCGGCAATCTCTCCCCTGTCATCGCCAACCTAACATCGCTCATCCCCGACCACGGTAACAAAGTGTTCTCCACCATCTACTGTATGTAGGCTACCTCCCCTTGGGGATTGACAACTGCGGCGACTGGGAGTGCACACGCAACACTATCACCCTGAATCTCTCTACGAAGGCAGTTGGCTGCGATCCTTTGCGACCGGTTGTTGTGGGGGACATTTATAGCAAGAGGATTAACTTGGGTGCACCAATGTGGGCGAGCCCAGGGCGTTGAGGGTTACTTGAGTCGCTACTGGTGTTTCCTACGGGCCGGTTATTCATGTGCCCCCAGTGTTCAAGAAGGTTGCTGTTTGGTGGAGTGGTTTTGCGAAAAGTAACTCCTAAGCTCTCTTTTCTCTCCCCCAGCCCCACTTCTTGCAATCTCGCTGATAAGAATTACAGGACCACAGTAGCAACACTCGTTAACCAACTGGGCCTAACCGCCATAAACTTACACCCCGGAAAAATGATCCCGGCTTCCAGATGGACTTCTTTCACCCTGATACTCCTCTCGGCGGTCAGCTTCACTCCCCTGGTAGTGAGGGAATACGCCTTCGACAAGGTACAAGAAAATAGCGCTCAAGGCTGTGGAAGCGGTGCTAGGGGGGCCGGCGGAAGGATTAGCCCTTCGGATGTGAGGGAGTGGAAGAATGCGGTTACCAGTGTCAATGAGAGGCGTAGCAGCGCCGAGAGTGGCTGCTGATTTGTGGGAAGGTTGGGAGGAGGAGCGATTAAGAAGGGGTTGTTCCGCAGAAGGTGAGCCTTGCAACTAGTCTTAAGAAGATGAATTGGGATGGGAGACTGGCTACTAGACATACAGCTGATTGAGATGTTTTATTAAGGAATTAGATAGGGTGAGTAGAGGTAATGAGGGGTGGGAATTTCATTGTATAGGTTGGGCGCGGGATATCCTAGCGATTGCACTAGTTTGTTTATATGTCCGTTCGGTACTCTTGATAGCTTATCTGACCTCTGTGGTATGATTTCTCTTGCTCGCCTATATTAAATGCTCTTTTTATATAACACTGTTCGAAAATTTCACAGAAGGTGTTGTTCTCCTCATGGAGTAGCACTCGCCCTCTGGGGCGTCTGCAAGTGCCCTAGCATACTTCGCCATGACGGCGGTGACCTATCGTAAGAGGAGGGAACATCCGGCCAGAACTTGATGACGGGTTCTGATCTGACATTGGCCCCCTGCCCGTAGCTTTGGGCAAGCGTTGTATCTTAGGCATAGCCCATTTCAATTTTATTTGGTTTGGGGTTTGAGAACTTCGTTCGCATCAAGTTCACCAATATCTTACAAATGGGGTGGATAATATAAATATATCGAAAAGGTCGGCGGCCCTAGGGCTGTTGTAGAGAGGTGTCGGGGGTTAATATTAGCCTTTGACGCATCTGCGGTAATAGATCACCTTAGCTTCCGTTTCAGAGTAGCTCGGACAAGTGAGTCCGAGTGTTTATGTTGATTTCTATCGGAGCAACATGTGTGGTGCCATTCATAGGCAGGGGAAAGGAAACAATGTAAGAAAGGAGGGAGGGGTCAGGAGGCACTAGGTATGCGCGGAATAGAGAATTTATATATGGCGGGGGAGAAGATTTATCGGTATAGGAGGATAAAGGGTCAAGCCCTCAACTGAACTCCCCGGACTGCGGCGTGAGATGATGAGGAATGATAGCCAATATCATACCACGACAATTCCGGAGAAGTATGACCGGTATGGCGAAATGGCACCCCGGTCCTCGAAGCTATGGGCTCTGCTGTCTACTGCAATAGTACTTTTTGCAGGGGTTACCATTATTACAAACCCCGGTGTCGAACTCGTGATATCCTGGAGTCCCCCCTTCGCCTGATCTCCCCAACAGGATGGGGAAAAATATGAGAGGTTGCTCCGACAATCAGGAAATGCGGCTGCCAGAGACTTTTCGGTCTTCCGAGGTTTTTCATTCGAATTGGTAAGACACGCTTCGGCTGTTGTCTAATGAGTTCTACAATAGAGGAAACATCCGGAGGGGGGCTGAAACGTATCCTTGAGGGATAGGGTATACCAGGTGGATTAAGCTGGGTGTCGGGGATTCCTTGCCCTCTCGTGTCCTTAAGGAGCAGATGGAGGAAAACAGTCTTAAGAAACCATTTTCACCGGTGAACACTCCCGGCCGCAGTTGTCCAGTCAGACCTTATGGAGTGCTAACTAGGCCGCTATGGGCAAATGCGGGTATCATATAGCATTATCATTATTATCATTATTATTATTATTATTATTATTATTATTATTATCATAGCTTATTTCTCTGAGGCCCCTATGGTTAGACTAATAGATGATCAGGGCTAGTCCTCTCATCATATAATGTCACTCGGGATAGGATCCCTTTTAAAATTCCTGCCCCCCGATATCGATGGTGAATCCAAAGACTCCTCCTAGATGGCATTCAGAAAGAGCTGGCAATATCGTATCTAACCTAGTGCTTCTTACTCCTGACGTACCACTATATCTCTGTGTATATATTTGCTCTTGATCACTCGAATAGGCTGGGTTCCGCTATTTTAAAGCTCGCGGGGAGCCAGAGGTTTGGGGGATAAGGGCCAAGTGCATATGGTATGTAGAAATTCGAATAACTGAATCGTGTGCTATGCTCTCTCGGTAAAGTCAAGAAATTTTAGGTTTTTCTCTCGGAAGTTGGAAAGGGGCCGTATTTTTGCTGTGTGTTTTTTGCCCCCTCTCCAGAGATGGGAATTTTGAACTTTATAGCACACACTTTAATTATTCGAGTTTCACGGCAGTTAGCAATGCTCTTACCCGGACCGCGCCCACCCAAGTGTCGTTGCCACACCACTGAGGGTAGGCCGTGAAATCAAACATATGTAGATCATAGTAGGGGTCCTCAAAGTAAGATAGCAACTGTGGTCTTTCAATTTGGACTGGGAGATGATTGGCTAAAAGGTGCTGAATTGGTCGGGGAACCTGAGGGGACAATTTCCATCCCTCAAGTTAGTTCCCTGGAGGAGTTAAGGAAACTCTCCATGCCGTTATCGGGTCGGCTTTTCTCAGGGGTAACAATAGTTCTGCCATGTGGAAGACATGGCATAAACACCATTTTTATTTTTTGACCCAGCCGGAACAATTACTCAACCGCCGTTGGGGGTACTCCAAAGTCCAATAAGGAATTCCAGTCATGATTGGCCATATCCAAGCCAGGCCAAACTAAGGCATCACCGTTGCCATTCTACTTTGAGGACCCCTACTTAAAGAGCCTCCGCCCCTGTGGCTACTGAATACGAGTATTCCCTCGGGCCCCGGCTAAGCATTAGCAGGTGTCGGTAGTGTGACTTTGGAGTTGTGGTAACGCCTGGGCCGTTTGGACTGAGTGCTCGGTTGGTGAACATCTGCCCTAAGTACTGATCCCAAGGGACCTGACAGCTATGGACCGATTTCAGTCTTGGGGTGTTGGGCGGGAGCGTCCTTCCTTTGGGAAAGGCTGCCGTCCAAGAGGGTGACGGCAGTACTCGAGTAGTCATCTACCGATCGGTAACTTCCGGACTGTACGATACCTCCAGTCCCCGCCGTCACCCGCAGTCCTCGCCAATTACCTGTCGGGCCCGCCCGCCACCTGCTGTCCCCGCCCGCTACTTGCAGATCGCCCGCCACCTGTAGGGCCTGTCCGTCACCTGTAGGGCCCGCCCGTTACCTGTAGGTGCCCGGCAGATTCCGCAACCTGAGATATCGTACCTGCAGTCCCCCGCCTATCCGTCCGTCCGGGGCAACCATCCAGACAGGCGCCAGGATGCCCGTCCCCTCGTCCGGACACGAAGACAGACTAGAGGCTTGGGTCACTAACCCCAAGCGCGCCAGGGATTCGGGAGCTCCGCCGCGAAAGACAAGAGTCGGACCCACCAATTTCTAGAAGAAGAACCTTTGGTCCAAATGTCAAATCTCAGTTTTTTAAGACTGCAGTGCCCGGAGGGTTCGTAAACCCGATAGGGGAAAACTCCCGAGCTGGTCCCATCTAAATCGCCTTCATCCAGGAGTAAGTGAACTTCCTACGGGCTACTTCATGAGCTACGCCTATTAGTTCTCTTGATTATCACCGCTTCCCCCTATTCAAGGCACATGAAATGGAGGCTCTTGATAGGCGCCATGAATCAGATTGATGTTCGCGAGCTCATTCTGTGCGATGAGGGGAACACACCGGACTAGTCACTACCGGTATGGGCTTTGAATTCCTATGATATTATACCTGTAAAGAAGCCAAAGAAGAAGCCGCGAGAGAGCCGAAGCCGATCTAAGCTCTCACCGTGAAATAGCGGGACATCCCGGGGAGGTATCCTTCACCTGGAAGAGCGCCACATACGCCACAGAATACTCATACAACGCCACCCCCCCTACTCAAAACAGTACTCCAAGACAGCCAAGATACAAAGGCTAGGCGAATTGCGCGGTAGCCTGCTTAGAGTTGCTCCGCCACTCCGACAAGCAGAAAGGTCCCAACATATGACAGGAGCAAACCATCATACCTGTGTCAAGACCACCGACCACGTAACCTCAACTTACAGAACATCCATCTCGAGTACCTTCACTCCAACCCCGTCCAAACACCAACACCAGGACTGCAGCCATGTTCTTCTTCTTTACCTGTGGAACCCAAGACTTCTCCGGAGCCCTCAAGGGATTCGAGCATATTCGCGTTGTTTGTCCGGTACGTTTACTCGCTAGCCAAATGTGACAGTGATTTTGTGAAATTCTAATGTGTCTTGCAGAGATGTCATAATTCCTCCGGTTTGTTTACCCTGAGCCCCTCCAGCAACAAGTGGAATGCCTATTATGTTGAATACTAATCTAATATCCATTACCCGAGTATAGTTGTCGCGATCAAGCGTAGGAATTTCTTTACCTTCTGCTTCATTCCTCTTATCCCTCTTAGCTGGGGGGAGGTCAGTTTCTCCAAGCCTGTGATAATTAGTGGCTATCTGAGCGAAGGCTAATGACTAGTGTTATATAGGAATTGAGATGCACTATTTGCCAATACCATCAATCGACGTTTGTCCCCCCGCTCTTATTATGTTCCAGGAATGTGAGAAGTCAGATTGATACTGATAGAGAGAGCAGGAGTAAGGAACAGCTCATTAGCATGCAATCACAGGGTGCACCAGCGGGTCTCCCTCAGTCCCATCCGCAATATAAGTAAACGAAATCACAGGCGCTAGTGCGGGGGGCCGGGCACTTGATGATCGATACGTGGATTCTAAGCGAAAGTGTTCCGGGTTAGCACTTTCTGGGGATGTTTTTTTTTTCCTTTCCTCTTTTCATGCCGGGGTTGTTTGGGGGCTCAAAGGGACGCGGGGTGGGGGGGGAGCGGGTGCCGGCCTGCAGTTGGTCCCATCTTGAATTTGTCGCGGCTGAATTGTTGGGGGGAACTCTATTTTCTTTTTCCCACCCCCCCCCCTCACTTTCACATTTTCTATGTTGGATTGGGGATACGGGCACGCGATAGTGGGACTTGTAAATTTTATCAAGTAATTTCTTTGGTGCTTTAAGATGTCTCCTTCTTCTAGGCCGTAATGGAAGTGGGGAATATTGCATTTAACCAGACTATTTTATTGGGCTTAAGCTTCTAGGAAGCTTTTCCCAGGCTGTTCTCTTCACTGCTTACCACTCTCTAATCCCAGTACTGGAATGCCGGGAGAAATTGTGGATGGGTACTGAATTCTGGGTCCTGGGTTCCGGCACCCTAGGTCGTATCGTTGATCTGATCCCCGCGTGAACTGTTCCATTCCTACCCTGCAGCAAGCAAATAGTCTGTGACCGATCTCTATCCTTCCGCCCGCAGGCGCGAGATAAGGCCGAAGGTATCTTTACTCGATCGTTTTCCCCAATTTCATCGCAGAAGACCGAGAAGGCATTACTCATTCGGCGGAAGGGACCATTCACCGGTCCTCTTTCGTCCCACTTGCCCAGGCCTATTATTTCCGATCAAAGCTTGCCAAAACGGTTTTCGGAGCCTCTGAGATGTTATGCCTTTTACTAATTATCCGTTGTACGAGTAGTATTCTTGCCGTTATATCAGCTTGGCATTGTCAGCAAGTCATCCCATCCATACATCTTATCGTCTGGTTATTTAGCGGGACATCAGTTTGCAAACCAGAATTAGTCGCAACCTGGATATGAAACAAGCCTAGCAAGCCATACCGGTAGATAAGGAAAGTGGCGGGGGCCGGAGTGCTTTTTTGGAAAACACCTTCCTCTTATCAGTTCTGCGATATCATTTCCTCTTCCGATGAATCCCTCACAAGAGCAGACTTCCCCGCCAATCCAGACCTATGCTGGAAGGCGCCATAGAGGGTATATGCAGCAGGGTAGTTAGATCTTACCACAGGGCAAAAAAAAAAAAAAGCTCCCGGGTTCCTCGTGGATTTTAAGATCAAAACTGGGAAATATTATATATCCACCACCAACCCAGTTCCACTTAGTCTCTCCCTCCACTCTTCGTTTGCGAACTCTGAGGTTAAACCGAGGGGAATAAAAAACGTGTCTGCAATGTCGTCTCCACCGTTGTCCCAAGGGTTCGGATATGGAATTGTCCTGGGGTTAGGATTTGCTTTTGCGCTGGGAATGATTGGGACTACTTGGGCTCTCAAGAGGTATGATAACCAACCCTTCATACCTACATTAAGACTTTCTTTCTTTCTCTCCTTCTCCTCCTTCACACAACAATTGTTGATTCATTATATAGGTATCAAAATGAAGTCCAAACATCTGAAATGTTCAGTACTGCCGGTCGTACTGTCAAGACTGGTCTTGTAGCCTCGGCGGTCGTATCTTCATGGACCTGGGCAGCTACTCTTCTACAGAGCTCCGGAATTGCTTATAAGTATGGCGTATCCGGTCCCTTCTGGTATGCCTCTGGTGCAACTGTCCAGATCCTGCTGTTCGCTACCCTTGCAATTGAGTTGAAGAGAAAGGCTCCCAATGCGCACACTTTCCTAGAGGTCATTAGAGCTAGATATGGAGCCGCGACGCATATTACGTATATGGTCTTTGGACTTTTTACAAACATCTTGTGAGTGCCCTCGGTCTCTTGGAAGGTCGTTCAAAAGAGTGTGCGACAAAGGAGAGGGCCGGCGCAATAGATCTAACAGACAATCGGGAGCATAGAGTTACGGCTATGTTGTTGACAGGTGGAAGCGCCGTAGTCAATTCCTTGACAGGAATGCCTACGGCCGCTGCGTGCTTTCTCTTGCCCGTTGGTGTCGTTCTATATACTCTCTTTGGTGGCATCAAGTAAGTTGCCCGTTTGCAGCCCTCATTGGCAGCCCCTCGGACCCTAATTTTATCACAGGGCAACCTTCTTGACAGACTATATCCACACCGTGGTAATTCTTGTCGTCATCTTGATCTTTGCCTTCACAACATATGCGACTTCCAACATTCTAGGCTCTCCCGGCAGGGTTTACGACTTACTCATCCAGGCCGCCGCCAGGCATCCTGTCGATGGCAATGCTGGAGGCAGCTACCTCACCATGCGCTCCAAGGAGGGCGCGATCTTCTTCGTCATCAACATTGTCGGCAACTTCGGCACTGTCTTTCTCGACAACGGATACTACAACAAGGCCATTGCGGCCTCTCCAGTTTCTGCTCTTCCAGGATACGTCCTCGGTGGTCTTTCCTGGTTCGCCATTCCATGGCTCGCTGCGACGACCATGGGGCTTGCTTGTCTTGCTCTGGAGAATCATCCTTCATTCCCAACCTTCCCCAACCGTATGCCGATCGCGGATGTTAACGCTGGTTTGGTCTTGCCCAATGCCGCGGTCGCAATGTTAGGACAGGGCGGTGCTGCTTGTACGCTGCTTTTGATCTTCATGGCTGTTACTAGTGCTAGTTCTGCAGAGTTGATCGCCGTCTCGAGTATCTTTACTTACGATTTGTATCAGGTTTGCGCTCCACTATTCTTTCCCCCCTCAATACTCATCATGACCATGATGCTAATGAATTGTGCGGTAGACATATTTCAACCCAACGGCAACTGGCAAGAAGCTTATCTATATGTCCCACACTATGGTCGTCCTTTTCGGCGTCATCATGGCGGGTTTCAGCACCGGGCTCTTCTATGCCGGTGTCTCGATGGGCTACCTATACCTCCTCATGGGAGTAATAGTCTCCAGTGCGGTCCTACCAGCATCCCTAACTCTTCTCTGGAAGGGTCAGAATAAATGGGCCGCCATGCTTTCGCCAATTCTCGGATTAGCCTGTAGTCTCGTCGCCTGGCTAGTCACCGCCAAGAAGCAGTTCGGTGAAATCACCGTCACTTCTTCGGGAAGCAAGTAACTACCCCTATTCCTCTTTGAACAATGCGTCATGATAAGCCCTGACAATTACCCAACAGCGACCCCATGTTAGCCGGCAACGTTGTCGCCCTCCTCTCTCCCTTGATCTTCATCCCAATCCTAACCTTAATCTTCGGCGTGGACAACTACGACTACGAATCCATGCGAGCAATCCGCAAAGGCGACGACCACGATATCGCAGCTGAAGCCCATATCGATCTAGAACTAATCCCAGGCGAGCGCGCGGCCTCGAGCGGCAGCGAGAGCGAAGAGATGGAGCAGAAGAACCTTGAGAAAGCTGCCAAGATCGCTAGACTCACCACCGTCACAATGACGCTGATATTGCTAGTCCTCTGGCCCCTCCCGCTGTACGGCACGGGCTACATATTCTCGAAGAAGTTCTTCACCGGATGGGTTTCTGTGGGCATTATTTGGCTGTTCTTCTCCATGTTATGCGTGGGGATATATCCGCTCTGGGAGGGGAGGCATGCGATGGCGCATACCACGAAGAGCATCTGGCTGGACCTACAGGGGAAGAGGAGACCCCCCATCCAAGGCCGCATGACGAACGTGCAGGACGAGAAGATCGTGGAGGATATTGGCGAGAAGAAACTGGCCACTAATTAGTTAATGTCATCGTAGTCCTTTTTTTTCTTTCCCTTACTTCTCTATTTCTGACTTGCTCTCGCGTTTCTCCCATTCTTAATCGCTTGAGCCTTGTTCTAAAATGATGGTTTCCTTTGCCCCCTTGTTGTACCGCACAGCCTCCTAAGAATGATTACCCAGATTTTTTTTTATAAAGTAAGATAAATTTGTTGAATTATTGTAATTTACATCCAAGTGAATCGATGTGAGTGGTATCACAGGGTATAGTACCGCAGTAAACACGCTAACGCAAAAGTGGGGAGCAAGAAAAAAACAAAACAAAAGCGAAATCCACCCAATCTCCTCCGACCACAATTGCACCAGCACCCAAGATTCCCAGCAAGAATAAGCATGACATCTACCCCAATCAACAGAATCGAAACCGCATCATAAAGGTCGTTAAAATAACCTCCCCCCTCCCCCTTTTGCTCGCCTATGGTCACCCCCCCACTAGGCCCCCGGACCTCCCAACACCGTATCATATACCGGTACCGGTACTCGAGTAAGGTAACCCCTTATACACACACAACTCCCTCTTTCGAAAGATCCAATGCACTTGTAACCAGTACGATACCAGTACCATACTAGCACAGCACTCAACGAAAACAACTCAACCCGCACAGCGAGAACCTAACATGCGGCTTAACGCCATGCTTATTCGCCGAAACTCCAAACCCGAAGCGTCGGCCGCCAAAGTGCTTACTGTAGCTGAAAGGCATTGCTCTTTTGTTTTTTTTTTTGCTTTGCTTTGTTTCGTTCGTTTTCGTTTTCGTTTGTCTGTTTTTCTGGTTTTGAGGGGATGAATGAATGAATGAATGAGGGAGGGAAGGGAAGGGAAGGGAAGGGTTGAGGTGGTTGGTTTATATAGCGTTATTCGTGGCGGAATGGGTGGGTGGATTTTTGATTTTTTTTTGTTAAATCCGTGGTATGATTTTAGGTACATGACTAGCACATCCTAGGGTACAACCGCTGCATTCGGGAAAAATCCCATGGCAAATAAAAACCCAAATCAAAACAAAAACAAAAGAAATAATATCATAAACAAAACCAAAAATACCAAATGGTATAACATCAATGTGAAAATTCCCCATATCATGGAGTTCCTTGCATTATCATCAGCCTCCCAGCTTATGACCTTTTAATTGTATTCCCCATCATACTTTGATGGGTCTTTGGTGCTCTCGGCTTGGCACTGATGCCGGAGCCGCTATCTTCGTGTAACAGCAGTAGGGTGCCAGCCACCGGTGTAAAGAAAGCAGTAGGGTGCGAGCCAGCAGTAGGGTGCGAGCCAATGTGTTCCCCAGCATACTTAACAAGGACCGGTATCATGGTGACATGGGTGCTTGTGTATTCGATGGGTCTTGTGTGTTTTGACAACAGACCGAAGGACTCGGAATGGTGCAGGTGGTTTAATGGATAGCAGTAAAATGCTAACCAGAGGTATGGTGTTTTATCCCACGATGGGACCCTCCCAGCACACTTATGAAGCTCCAAGTTCAGTGGCCGGGTAGGATCGTGAGACTTTGGTGGTGGTGTTTTACCCTGTTAACACCTTCCTGAACAGGAAGGCGAAAAGCGGGGTCCGGAAAGTAGTGGAGACGGAGCTTGGGAATGGGTGGGTGGATGCAGATGTATGTATTATACGGTACTGTACTTGTACGATACCGGAGGGGGGGAGGTGTCAGTTGCTGGCTGGTGTGTGGCGAAGGGTTGAGCGCGTCGTTGTCGTGTGGCTGTGAGGGTTGTGGCTGGGGGGGGGGAACCGGGTGCGATGCGCCTTTTGGAGGTTTGTTGATGGATGAGTTTGAGTTTGAGTTTGATGGGGTGGTTGGTGGATTGGGGGGTTTTCCTTCCTGATTTTACTTTTCCTCCTTTACTGCCGTATTATTTTTTATAATAATTAACATGGGGGAGGGGTCAACGAACAGGCGGGTTCAGCGAACACTCCTTCCCCATGTTATTATTATCATAATACAAAGGAGCGATATGGTATGGTGCCGTGGTTTAGGTGTCCGACAAGTTTGAGGTTTACTACGGTGCGCGCTCAACCCTCCAGCCGGTATCATACTTCGCAACATCGGGAGACGCACTAGGGAACTGACCTCGTCTACGAGTGAGACGCCATGCATCATACGATCCAGCTCTCACCAATTCATCCATTCACCCTCAAAAAGAAAGAAAGTGATAAAAAAAACTTAGATACATTTTCAGAAGGAAGGAGATCCCCATTTTTTTCTTCATTTTTTCGTTTCCTTAGAACGCAAGCTTCGTGTGAAGCCCATCCAGCTCCCTCTCCCAGCATCTATGCCTCGAAATCTCGTGCGCGAAAGCGCCCGAAAACACAGATGTGCTAGGCTCGATACCGAGGCTCCCGAGGACCCCTACGGAGCTCTTCCAACCCGTTACGACGCCGTAGGAAATAACTACTTCGTCAGAGTCGGGGTCCGCCGCTAGGTCCACGCCGGGAAGGATAACGGCTTGTTGCAGGAAGGATACCGCGTCGCCGAGGGCACCGATGGGCTTTAAGTGGCCGAAGGCCTCGCGGACCCAGTGGACCGCCCTTCCGTTCTGTCGATGGGTTAGCCACGGGTCTACCCTGCTGTCTGGAAGAAAGAAATAAAGAAAGAAAGGTGAATATCTACCTCCCGAAGAGTAAGCGTGCTCTGCGCGCCGGGACATACAAATATCGCGTCAAACATGGTACTCCTCTGTCCCTCGAGGTGGTGGTCTGCCATTAGGCCGCCTGTGCCGCTCTCTGGACCGACACCGGTAGGGAAGATCATTCCTCTTCTGGGGCCAATCACCCAGGTTGTTGCGCCCTCGGCTATGAGTGCTGCGCGCACCGCGGCGAGAACGCCCATGTCGAAGCCGTCCGCGATGATCATTGCCACCCGACGGGTTTCGATGCTTGGTCTGATAGCGGGTAAATCCATCTGCGATAAACCCGGCGCTTTGTGGCCATGGTTCTGGCGGCCCTCTTTCGGGATGTCACCGCCGACCATCTTGGCGACGTTTTGGGCGAGGGCGAGGTCGATGTCCTATTTTTCAGGCATCGTACATAGTCAGCTATTGGGGAAACGATAGAACAGAGGGTGGGGCGATTGGAGGGGTGGACGGTACAGCGAGTCTCTCTGAAACCCTCTTATACACGATTGGCTCGTCGCAGTGGCTCAACTCAAACGCGAGTGCGGCCTGAACGTGCTTCTTCTCGTGCTCCGCGAGGGAATTATAAAACAATTGTGCCTGAGCAAAGTGTTCCCGGAATTTCGCTCCATTGACCCTCAGTTTCAATCCCACGACCCTGGCAGGGTACTCCTGGTACGAGTCTGTTTCCTGCTTATGCGACGCAGGGGGGACGGCTTCGAAGCGGTTTGGCCAGTAGTTGACCTTGCCTTTATGGATGCGGTGGTTGAGTGCTCCGTCCCGGTTAAAGTTCATGACGGGACAGATGGGGCGATTAATGGGGAGCTGTTCCCAGTTCACCCCCAAACGGGTGATTTGCGTGTCGAAATAGCTGAAGTTTCTGCCTTGCAAAAGGGGGTCGTCTGAAAAGCCGATCCCGGGGACAACGTGAGAGGTGCAGAAGGCGACCTGTTCGGTTTCGGTGAAAAACTCGTCTACGTTCCTGTCAAACAGTCAGCTGATGGCCGAACGATACATCACCAGAAGCAGATGGCACCTGTTTAGAACAAGCTCTCCGATATAATTGACAGGAACTAGATCCTCTGGCCACAGCTTTGTAGCGTCCAGAATATCAAACTCAAACTTATCCTGATCTTTCTCCGCAACAGTTTGAACTCCGAACCGCCACTTAGGATAGTATCCATTCTCAATGGCCTCGTATAAATCCTTCCTGTGGAAATCTGGATCCTGACCGGCTAGCTTCAAAGCCTCATCCCAGACCAGCGAGTGCACACCCAACTCAGGAGTCCACACGAACTTGACAAACGTCCTCTCGCCCTGGGCATTAATTAACGAAAAGGCTACCTCCAAATCAGCCACCCCCCATCACGGAAAGAAGAGGAGAAAATCGAAACCCACTGTTAACCCCAAACCCCTGCATCATCCTAAAACTCCTAGGAATGGCCCTATCACTCATGGCCCAAACGGACATATGTGTCGCCTCGCTATGCATGTACTCAAAGTCCCAAAAGTTGTTGTGCGCCGTCTGCGCCTGTGGCACTTCATTATGTGGCTCGGGTTTGACGGCGTGGACAAAGTCCGGGAACTTTATGGCGTCCTGGATGAAGAAGACTGGAATATTGTTGCCGACGATGTCCCAGTTGCCCTCCTCCGTGTAGAACTTCACAGCGAAGCCACGGACATCGCGGACCGTGTCAGCAGAGCCGCGGGACCCGGCTACTGTTGAGAAGCGCACGAATACGGGTGTGTTGCGCGCTGTGTCGTTGAGGACTGGAGCGCTGGAGAATTCGGGGATGGGCGTGTGTAGCTCGAAGTATCCGTGTGCCCCGGCGCCGCGGGCATGGACTACACGCTCGGGAATGCGCTCATGGTCAACTGTATTGCTCCCAACATTTATTAGTTTCAATTACTGCTAGAACGATCGCCGAGTCCACATTGGGCAAGGGGGGGATGGAGGAGGCGGTGAAGAGGAAGGTGATACATACACCGATGAATCTTCTCCCTCGCAATCTGGTCCTCCAACAAACTCGGCCCGTGATGCCCACTGCTTGGGTCAACAACCTTGAGCCAATGATCTGTGTCATACACCTTCGTGCCAGAATCAGTGGTGGACCTATTCCCGCTCTTTTCGACAGAGACTTTATTCGGCCACATCTCCACGATCTTCTCGTTCATTGAGGCGACTTCGTTCACTTTGTGCGTTGCTGCGATCTTCGCCTCATTCAGAGACTCCTGCAGTCTTTGGAATGCGCCGGTCATTGTGTGAAGGTATTGTTAGGACGATGAATCAATGGTAATACGGGACAGTGGCCGAGTGAGATTATGGAAGGTGGAGGGCTTTGCGTAAGGATGGGGCATGGTAGTTTCCACAGTTGCAAAAGAGTTCTCTTTTATATTCGCTGTTGGAGCGGCAGGTGGCAAGTAGGCTCTCCCTTCCAGTACCGCACCCAATCCTCGTGCGACATCCAGCGCCCTAGTAGGTAGGATTGCCTTCACAAGCAGTTCTCAAGTGTGGCCGTCGTGGTAAACGGTAAATTATTTCTGACGAACCCATGACGTCTAAGCTCTACAATTACGGTACCAGCACGCTACCAGCACGATTATGGGTGGGTTTCGCTGTAAAAGTTAGTCTATCCTACTCCTCGGATGGTGCCGGTAGTAAGCACTTTAGTAGAAGGTTAATAACTCGTTTACCGCATAAGTAATGTTCGCAGCAGACGTCAGAAGGAAGCCAGGTCCGCCAATCATCCAATCACCCAACCAACCCTACCTTACACCATATATGCACTCCCGTGAGGTGAACTACCGGTACCGGTATAGGCGATGCCTTTCGCCCAACAATACCGTACTCGAGTACCTATACCTGTAATAGACTAAATATTTGATTGCTCCGCAAGCAAACTAACAGCATTTCCGAATCTAAGCGACCGGAAAAAATCATCGGCCCTTCGAAATAAATATTCAAGGAAGGAAAAGGACCAATCAACGGGAAGATAAAGCAAAGGAAAAGACTTCCACAAGGGGGGGCTTGGGGACCTAGGAACTAACGATTCCAGACTCGAGTAGTTTTGTAAGGGCACGACTAACCAAACGTTTTTTTTCCACCCCGCTTACCACCTAACATATCACCTAGTCCGTGCACTTCCTCATTTCTTAGTGACGAGAAACCCTTTGGCTAGGAGTTCTCATCACCAAGAGGCTGTCTTTGCGCTCTCAAATTAAGTAGATTGCTCCGATTAGGTTTCTCAACACGCTGTGTATGAGTACAGTGAGTCCAAGCTCCCACAATCGGAGTCTGTTTCAAGATTTACTTTCCCCTATGATGCTATTTATGTGGTACTGACGGTTAAGTTAGGATTTTTCATTGTTACAAACTTTCGATTTGACTTCATTATTGCAACTTGATGCTGCGTTTTAGTGTCGACTAGACCCACTACTGGAGGTATAATAGATAGAGTTGCTGCAAGCCTCTATGCATCAAGCGGATGGGACGGCCAAGCTTGTCAAGCAGGAGCCTACAGCACCTCTGTCTCTCCGCTCAGAATTGGCACCTAGCTCAAGATAAATTTACCAGCCTTCGGTGGGAGTGGAAGCGTTCGCCCCAGAACCTGTCGATCGTTTTTGTATGAACTTTCATGTAAACTTGTTGAAAGCCCAAGCCTGGAGAAGTGATAACCATTGTGGTTCTTAATCGAGGGATTCAGTCCCAGGGTTTGGAGCAATTGCAATCAAGGTTCGTGATACGGTAGCCTACCGATACTCTCTCTCTCCACTCGAGCACCTGTGGTGGTCCAAATGATCTTTTAGAAAGCAGCGCCCACGCTATCTCCGAGACCGCAAGGCATCAGAAATTCGAGGCGCAAATAACTAAGGAGCTTTTGAACCACAACCTCAGTATTCCTCATTAATTCAACATATTTATAGCTACCACGGCAAACTAAAACCTGCGTCCGTCAGTGAGATGAGCGTACTCGAGTAAGTGTGGTCATGTATTATAGGCTGATATTGCTTGTGGTCTGAGATACACACCAGTGAAATCTGGGGGCACTTGCATCAGCAATTGGCTGCTTAATTGACCTCCGGCTCAAAACCTGACCCAGGAAGCCGCACCCGGATCGGGTGCCAACTCTTGGCGTTGAAGCAGGGGACGGTCTCCAATTCGATAAGGAGCAATGTCGATCCGGTGGGATGCTGATAAGGCATAAAAAAGAACCCCTCATCACCAAAATTAATGAGCACCGTGCTCTAGCTTCAAAACTACAATTCTCGGCCTCTATGATTTTATTCTCGGCCCGGACCGTCGACTTGTTCATTGCGGTATTCCCGGTTTCTTATTATAATCCATATTTTACCGTTGGCAAGGTTTTCTTTTAAAAAAAAAACCCCCATGGCGATCAGACGAGCCTAAGAAAAAAACAACCCCCTCCGGCAGCCTCAATTCACAATCCATCATCCGTGCCAAGCCAACATGAATTAGACCTAAGCCACTCTTACCTTACATTTAGACACACGCCGATCTTCAGGATCTGATATGATACTTTCAATGTTAGGGTAAAGCCCCAACCAGTCACATCAGCCCCCTCCAGCCAATCAATCAACCCCCCACAAATCACCACCCACGGCAGCGCTCGCTGCCACCGGCCACAAAAAAAGAAAAAACCCGAAATAATTAAAAACTGGTGAGGACGACCACCACCACCACCACCGACACCAACTTCTCCACCCACCAATCCAACGAAGAAAAAAATCGTAACGTTCCCGAAACCCAGAAGAGGAGGAAGAAGAGGAACTAATTTTGAAAGATGCCCAAAGCACCGAAATCCAAGCCCGGCCGCAGCGCCCTCGCCGACGTCGTTGCTAGGGAGTACACCATCCACTTGCACAAGCGTGTACGTTTCCGTCTTATAACCCCCCCCAATTGTCGACTGAATGGAGAGGAGAAGAAGAAAGGGAGAGAGAGATGGAGAGAGAGAAGCTGACAAATTAATTCTCGCAACAACAATAGGTTCATGGCGTCTCCTTCAAGAAACGTGCTCCCAAGGCTATCAAGGAGATTAAAGCTTTCGCTACTCAGTCCATGGTACCCTCCCTCCCTCCCTCCTTTTGCGGCGTCAAAAAACCTGGCTGCGCGCACACCCATCTCACTAGCAAATATACCCGACTAACATAACGTGTGTGTGTCTGTGTGAAGAACACCCAGGACGTCCGCCTCGCACCACAGCTGAACAAGGAAGTCTGGAAGCGCGGGATCAAGGGAGTTCCCTTCCGTCTGCGTGTGCGTATCTCACGGAAGCGTAACGACGAGGAAGGAGCGAAGCACAGACTCTTCTCATACGTCGAGGCTGTAAATGTTAAGAACCCTAAGGGAATGCCGACCACTCTTGTCGATGAGCAGTAGTGGACTGTTGAGGGTGTTGGCCTTTATTTTTTTTTTGCGGAACCCTTTTTCGCTTTCATTTTCTTTCACTTTTATTCAGCCGGGATTTCGAAAAATAAAATTACTGGGTTTCCTCTGGTTGCATTGGACTGGACTGGATCTGAGTTTGGGGATATTATACAACGTGGTCCGTTCTCTTGTGTGCCTGGTCTACGGATGTAGCAATGAGGGGTGGTGGCGATGTGCTTTGATGGGGAGTAAGGAGATCTCTACGTCTTGACAGCTGGTTCGGATCGGGAGAGAGGCAGAGCAAGTGGGGGGCACAAGTGTTGTTTCACCTCGGCCCAGACGCAAATTCCATCGTGGTATATTGCCTAACGACATAAACACTGTTCCCAATCGACTGCCGGCCAAATTTATACAATTTCAACCCCACCCTCCGGACGTGCAAGGAAAAAAAAGAAAGAAAAATATAGAAAAACGAAAAACAAAAACGCCAGAATTCCCATGCACTTGATCCACCCTAGAGATGTTAAGAAACAATTCATGCACCAAAGAGCGATCCACTCGTAGCCCAATGGGATAGTATTAGGAATGCAAACGATAGAACATAACACCCCCTTATATAGAAAGAAAGATCAATATTTAGATACGACATTAATGTAGCAGAATTCTAGGTAAAGCCAGGAAACAATGCCCCTATAGCCTTTCTCCCTATTGAGCGTCAGCATCACCAAAGCCTACGAAGTTGAATCGAAAACATACACCCCGAACGATTATTCTCCTCCGCTTCTTCATCGCTCACATGTGATTCTCTCAGCCTATCCGCGGGTAATCGGCTCGATCTTCTAGTGTATTCACTCATTTCCGCAACCGGAGTGTTTCGCGCTACCGCCATTCTTGCGATGTTTCGTAGATCACGCTCTTCTTCCTCATCCCTACTTAAACTTATGCGAAACCTAAACCTAGCCCACCAAGACAAACCACCGCCGCCGGCATCCACTCGAGCCCGCATTCGCCGAAGATTCCGCTCCCGTCGCACCGTAGCATTAGTCAGTTGAGGCGGGACATATCCTCTGGGTAACGCTGAAACCTTGCACAATGGGCATAGAGAAGATTGGGTTTCGAGAAATTGGTCGATGCAATTGGGATGAAAGACATGAAGACAAGGTAATTCACGGACAGCCGTAGAATACGGAATAAAGTCGTCTAAGCATATTGAACACTGTGATTGAGAATAACCACGTTGGAGAGTTGTGTCATGTGCAAGATGACAATTCCGTCGGTCCTGACTTTGACGTCGTCTCGCAGGTGTAGGTGAAGGTGGTAAAGGTGGAGAGGGAGGGGCAAAATATCTAACGGGTGGGGGCGTTCTCGGAGGGTTAGAGATAGGTCGAATAGGTCGAGGGGATACTAGCAAGGAATGAGTGGATGCGGGCACTGTGGGTGTCGGTTCGGGAACATATATTCGAACTGGGAACTTTTCTAGAATTCTTCGCGGGACAGAGAGCCGCTTTATGCCTAATGCTTCAAGATCGACCTGTCCATTCGCAACTCGGCGGCGAAGTCTCTGCAGATGTCGGTATTGAAGCATATGCATGCTAAAAGAGGTCAATCCCACAATGCCCAGAAGCACGCCGAGAACTATCAGTAAGAACAACCAGAGCCCTGGTAACGGATTCCGATGGCCTACAGCGAAACAGCATAAGCACATTCTGATATGGTACCTCGGGCGCACATACCTGTGTCCACTTCCATATAAACCCTAGCAAAATCCCCCGGATCATAGTAGGACGTTAGATTCTGAACCTCCCAAACCTCCGACATATTCCCGGAATACTCGGCAACCTTATCCAACAAAGGTATGCCATCCCCCCCGGTGATGGCATATACAGGGAACTCGAAACGATCGAATGGAACACCGCTCCAATAAGGGTCCTTTGTCTCGGGAACCTTTGCAGCTCTATCTTCGAGATAAAATATGAATCCTTTAACGCTTGCGTCCGCCTGAGCGACCTTCAAAAACCTAGTACTGCAGTCCCTTGATATCCAGGGTGCAAAGGCAATCAAATCGTAGATGGCATTCGGAAGATCGTCCTTGCGCGTAACGTTGGCAGGGACAGAGAGACTCTGGCATGTTGTGGTCTGGTTTACCATGGGCACATAGACCAAGCCAGAGATGCCATCACCCTGCGAAGCAATGCCTGTGTGAAGGGTCCGGATATTGGTCGAGATATCGATAGCGAAAGTAATGTTTTTCTGTGGGGTCGGACAATGTCAGAGGGGGTGGGGATAATAAGGGCCAAGACTCAGATGCTCGGTGCTGAATAACCTACCTTGACTCGTGGTACTCGAGCAAGGTGTTCCGGGCTCGATAATTGGGGATTAGGGAGGATAAGCACAGACGCGTGGAGACTACGCGCAGCTAAGGGAAACTATTAGCAAATTCTAGTTGGTTGGAAGGAGGAAGCGAAAGAATGGACAGAGGCAGCCTACACATATGGTCTGTATTGCTAATGGCGGCTCCAAGAGCCCTGGTAGTTTGTGCCGACGAGCTATGGTTGTGGTGGTGGTGATGGTGGTGGTGGCGGTGGCAGCGGAATGTGTCGATAAAGTGAGGGCTGGTGGGGCTGAATACCGATACAGTGGTATATATCCCGGTGATAGGATCAAACACAGTAAGGAGAGAGATGGGGGGGGGGGAGAAGGAGACGGAGGTGAATGATGGGTGAAGAATATAATAGGATGCTGTTGCTGCTGCTGTTGTTGTTTGTAATGTGGAGACGTAGGCTTGAGGGTGAGAATACCGAACAACCCCTACCAAACTTGAGAGTAGTCGTGGAATACTAGTTTAATATACACAAACAAGCACAAACCTTGTGCAATACCATATTATATGATACCCTATGAATCACAATCGGGCAATGAAGGATGAAAGAGAGGGGGAGAGAGAAGGTGAGGATGGGCAGAAGAACGACTGCGAGGAAGATAAGGCGAAGCGAGAGGAAATGAAAAAAGAGATAGTATAGGATGGCTTTTGTTTTTTAGTCTCTTAGTTTCTCCACTTTTTCACGCTCCCTTCCTCCTCCGGCTCTCACGGCTCCCACGGCCCGAGAACCCTTCATTCTAGGCGGGAGTGACTTAGAGATTGGCAGCCTCAAGAGAAGGCGAAATTTGAGGTCACCAGGTGTCGTGAAATGGTATTAAATTGGCAGGTTACGGTATTATTGCTCCATTGGGGATTTAAGGACGGGGTTGCGAGTAGAGAGACCTCTGCAGTTATCGAGTTCTCATTTAGAGATATCTACTGTGCCAATAGCACCACCACAGTGATGGGTAAGGAAGGGCCTTTCGTCCAGTTTTTCTGCCCTGACAACAACAACAACAACACTGCGATACGTCATCAGTTCCTGGCTGTAATACAGCATGGTATCTCACTCGTACTCGTGCTGGGCTGCCTGCAAATTGGATACCGGTATTATACTATACCCCATCCCACTTGCAACCTCTCCGGCTCCAAACTGCGCTGCATAGTGGCTGTAGGAAGGTGGACAGATGCTATGGCAGGGGGTGAGACCTGTGGTATTTTGATCACTGTAATGCTTCCGATTGAGCCAGGGTGCTCTAATAAGGTTTTCGGGACAGAGCCACCAAGCGTGGTGGAACATGGCAGATGGGCACAGGCGAGCCATGGGCCGGTTGAAGGCTTTATTTAGAAATCTAATACTGTATATCGAGGAACCTGGTGACTGGGCAAGCCTTTTCATCATTGAACCTCACTCAAATCAACCGTTTCGGACTGGATACAGGTGGAGCTAACATAGTAGTAACGTACGCTCGTACAGTAGTTGACCCTAAGTGGAGAAGAATCCCCTTTGTTATCATACTCGCAAAATTTTTAAATTCAGTAAAGTACTGTACATGCTTGTGGTGCCTATGTTCGCATCGTTAAACTACCGCATACATTTAACAGAATTAACCTATACTGTATCCGCTCTGGCAGAGCAGACCACAAAATAGCTTTTGGGGCGAGCCCGAAGTAACATACAAGCCCCCTTCTATTTGACGTCGCCGCCATGTGGCCGGAGGTAGAATAGAAAGAAATAACGAAAATATAAGCAAAGACAGCATGATAAACACCCAACAACCAGAACGACAGAAGGAACAGAGATAACTTTCGAGATCCGTTGAGTATATATACTACAAGGGTGAATTTGCCTCGCCCCATTATAATCAAGCCAATAGAATGACTAGGCATCACCCTTTCTCCTTTTCTTCTTCTCGCGTTTCTCGCCATCCTTCTTGCTCTTTTTGCTCCCGTCCTCCTCCTCCTCAGTGGCTTCAGTTTTCCGTCTCTTTTTGCTTGACGACTTGGACTTTTTGGCTTCTTTCTTCGCCTTCTTCTCGGCCTTCTTCTTTGCTTCCTTGTCGTCGTCCCCATTGCTTTCCTCCTCGTCGTCCTGGGATGTGGGAACAATGGATACCAGGCCGTTCTTTCCTTTCTTAGACTTCTTCTCTGCCTCATCACCCTCCTTGGATTCTTCGTCGTCATCGCCCATAACAATATCTTGGTTGATGGCTCTTACAGCGGCCTCGGCTACCGCTTGAGCGGCCGACGGTGCATTTTCCATAACAGCGTCCGCGTCAGGGTTGTACTTTTTAGCCTCCTTTATCTCCCACTTCCCAGGTGCTCTCGAGCCGGCCATGGGTGTTGTGTTGGCATTGCCCCGAGGAATAGTCGACTTGCCCTCAAGTTTCCGAACCCTGCCCTCAATCATGGCTCTCATCTCCAACCCCAAGGCCGCTGATTCATCTTTATCGTCGCTCAGAGCGTCAATCCTCAAGCCAAGAGCCGTCTTGGTAGCAAGCATACGGGCAATTTTTCCTTTATTCTTTCCGGTTGATTGCCCAATGAGGGATGCGTGGTAAATCAGTCCATACTTGGGGGTATCGTGTTTGGTTTTGAGAGCCCTAAAAAGGGCCTTTTCAGCACCGAGAATCTGGACAGTTGAAGCAGGAGACTTGGCAAGGTTCATGAGGGAGCCCGCATGGGCAATGAGACGAGCACCGACAAGTTCACCAACAAGGACTGTGAGGTTGGGAGCGATGGCAGTCATTCGAGCGGAGAGGTAGGAGGAAAGCTGTTGCCTGTACTCTGTAAAGGAAATAACCTGATCTGCGAGCAGCGTGATATTGTTGAGATCCTCAGCTGTGATTTCGGTCCCCATTGAAACTTCCGCCGCTGCCTTAAGAGCAGATTCGATCTCCTCGGGAAGAATTTCGGCGAGATCTGTTTTAGCAGCAGAGGTCCTCATGCCCATAGCCTTGATAACCTTGGCATAGGCAAGATTATCGTTGATGATTTTCCCCATCTCAGGGAAGTGCCACCCGTACCACTCCTTGACGCGCATAGCGTAAATATTAAGCTCCTTATCAAGATCATCGAGAAGTGCGATTGCTTGTACGATCATGGTATCGACCTTGTCAGGACTGAACTTGAGCTTGTGCCGTGACAGGGAGTGTGATAGACCTAATGACATAGTGGAAACATCGTTAGGGGTCAAGCCTGGAATCAATGCCGTAAGGTGCTCGCGTATTGCTCGATAGAGGTCATTGGTAGAGGAGTCCGAAACTATTTGAAACGATAATCCCGGAAGTTTGTTGATGGCATTTCCTAGCCCCACCATTGCGGTTAGCGACAATGCCGCTTTCAGGCGGCGGGGCAGCGATTGAAGCGTAAAACGTACCCAATTTTGGATCAGCAACAACGAGAGATGCCTTTTTTTCATCCTTGACTGAGTTTAATAGACTGGAGAGCATAGGCGAGACTTTATTCTCCACAATACACGACACTTCCTCCAGAGCCGCTGCAGCACTGTCGAACTTTGCAAATTGTTTCAATTTTAGTCTAGAAAACTTTGTTAGAAGCTTTGGTCAAACGTTGAGATAAAGATGTAAGTGCTAGGAAAATTACAAACTAGCAGCCCCCTCGGGGGTGCTCATCTCTTTGGCTAGGTCATCTTTTTTGAGCAGTTTTTTGTCCTTCGCTTTGAAAAGAGCATAGCCAGCACTGGTCTCACTGAGAATTAGGAAGGCCATTATTTGGCGATTCTCGTGTCGGCGAAGGAAATTGACGCGAGATGGCGAAGGGCGTTTGGTATTGGTAGAGTGGTTTTGGAACGTTGGCAATGGTGGCCAAAGGAGAAGAGATGACTTTTTTTTTCCGCTCTGCTTGCTTTGATAAAGTTTCTGCTGGGTGTCGCCTCAGGGCTTGGCATTGAATGGGCTTGGCGTCAGTCACTCGGTCAGATCGACCCACCCAAGCCCTCACGACCACCGACGACAGGGGATCCCATAAACGCGGAAGCAGGACCTCCATTCAGAAACCATTGCTCCATTCGCCTCTCTACCTAAACCTTCCCCCCATCATTTCTATTCTCCCTCTTTCGCTCATTGCTTCACTTAACCTCCCTCTCCCTCAACATTTAAAGTAAACAGCAAATTCGGACATCTCCACTAAACAAACTCGTTGCTGTCCAACTCCACAAACACCTCTCGTCGCTACCGAACCCTATCCCTCGCTTATCGTTTCTTCTGACATTGTGACGGACATATTACTACCGAAAGCATATAGCGATGCCGGGAAAAGGTGGAAAAGGCAAGGGCAAGACCCGAGCTAACGGACCCAGCGGTGCTGGAAATTCACAGCGTCGCTCCAGGAGTAGGAACACCACTCCAGCCTCTACCAGCGCCTTTTCGGAGACCACGCATCTTTCTTCTGAGCCGATACCAACTTTACGCGCAAATTATGAAGACATACTCGAGAGATATACAAATGGTTCGACGACGGATACCTTATCTATCCCTACATCGGGAAACCTGTCCTCGCTAAAATCAGATCTTTTATCGCTCGACGCGAATGCGAAGCGGAGGAGCAAATCTTGTGAGAAGAGTCTGAAGGAACTATCTTCGAGAGTTGAGGTTAGAAAGGCTGAAGAGAAAGAACGTCAAGCACGAATCGAGCAAGAGGAAAAGCGGAGGAAGGCAGCCGAGGATGAGGAACGCAAGGAACGGGATAAGGCTAAGGCAGAGAGGGATAGGAAAAAAAAGGATAAGGGTGAGAGGGACTCGGACAGCAAGAGGCCACCGGCCGTTGGTGCCCATCAAGTGACAATTCAAGGCCCGGAGGCAGTCGTGAAAGGTCCGCAAATCTTTGCGGCCCATTTACCTGTTGAACCCTTCGGTCCATAGAGGAGGTTACTAACTTGTGCTTCTTAGGTGATAAGATAAAAAAGCGGAAAGCAGAGAGCCCTCCGGACGAAAGGCCAACCAAGTCCAGTACCTCCCCTTCACGGATTCGAAGTTCGGAGGAGCATCAGCCTGTACCTGCAGCTCCTTTTTCCGTATTGGAAACACTTGAAAACGATCCGACTGTTTATGAAATACCCGCGGTTACAGATGAATCCACGTACGAAGAGAAGGCGAACGCTTATTCGGTCACGAGATTCCCCGAGGTAGACTTAACAGACCTTGGGCCTGGGGACCCTCCAGACGCGGACTTTTCGAATCCGAAGCCTTTTAACCAGGTTGCCATGAACACCTTTAACTCCTTCATAGACCCCTATTTTAGACCATTTTCAGAAGAGGATCTGGGATTTTTGCGGGAGAGGGGCAATCGGTCGACCCCTTATATTATTCCTGCCTTGGGAATTCCTTACGCAGAGGCATGGGCTGCAGAGGATGGCCTTGCATCCCCATTAGCCTCTACTAATGGACCTAGAAACCCCAATGCTCCTAAAGGAAACCCAGATAACCTCACTGATGATATACTGGAGAAGGATGACATTCTCTCTTGCGGGCCCTTGCTATCAAGGGTCATAGCGGCCATTATTCCGGAGGAACTCAACCCAGATGTATCAATGGGAGATGGCGATGCTTCATCGTCCTCCCAAACTCAGGTCAACGGTGAATCAACTCCACAGATGGTCACTGCATCGACTATGCCGGAATCGACACAACCTGGCTGGAAGGTGCCCGTTGGTAAGTCTGACTATCAGACATTAGAGGAACGGATCCAACGCGAAATGGCGTACATAGGACTCCTTGGTCCCAACACTGAGCCAGACTGGAAATCCCGGGAAGATGATGATGTCTCGGCCCGTCTACGCATGCTGCAAGCTCAGCTCCGGGAACAAGCTGCATTAAACGGGGCACGAAAGGCCCGTATTACACAAATTCTGAAGGAGCAATTGGCGTATCAAGAATATGCTACTATTCTCGATGATCTAGACAAGCAGGTAATAAAGAACTCATTCCTCCAAGCCTCAAGAAAAATTCCTCAGGAAATCCCCAAGATGCCCGTGATACCCAATATCTTCTTGGGAGAAACCCCACGGGTTGTCATCACTCGAGCCTTGCTCTATCCTGGAGGAACAAAATGCTCTTCCCTCTCCTCTTATTCTTCCCCTAACTTTGCGTTTCAGGAGGTACTTGGCTAACGAACTGAAACTCGCTCTACGGCAGGTCGAGCAAGCCTACTCGAAACGCACTCGCAACATGAAGGCTACCAAAAAGAAGAAGGTAGTTCCCAATGGTGTTGGCGTTGCTCAAGCTCGCGTCGGTATCGGCGAGGCAGCAAGAACCCTCATGGAGCGCCGAAAAAGGTGGATGAACGCCATCAGTCCTGTCTTCGAAGAGGGTCTCACACGCTTGCCTGGGGGCTCTATATTTGGTGGCTTGGACGAACTGGTGGAGAAGGAGAAAGAGGGGGTTGCCGAGGAGGATTAATGCAGGGTTATGAGTATGGGCCATAGCATTTTGGCCAGTAAAGTTGCTCAAATCTACTTTTTTGTGTGGTGGAGTGAGAACCCTCGAGGGATAGCGTAGGGTTGCCGTACGAATCATTGATCTAAAGTGGCAAACCCGGAGGTGGCCAAATCACCTGGTTGGGTTGGGGCTGGGATTTTTTCCTTTTTTCCTTTTTTTTTTTTTTGTTCAGGCGGCTTCCTCGTCCTACTTTTCCCCTCGCTTTCTCAACGGTAGGGCGGTCTGGTGGAGTACTGTTGGCTTATTTGGTTACTGGCTCTTTTTTTACTTTGCTTGGGGTGGGTCGGATTGGCGAGCATGAATGTTCTCGGAATTGATAGATAGGATGGTACTCGGGTCGCCGGATTATAGCTAGTTTTTTGTTGGTAACAAGGTAGCGAGAGGAAGCTGTCTCTAATCCAGGAAATTGGGTGCAGTCAAGATACCGGTATATCACTTGTATAGCAGGGTAGCTTTTACCATGGTGCCCCTCTAATTTCTCTGGGGACAGGATAGCGTGATAGATTGTGCGAGTCACATTCTATGATATTTCCGCGAAGCTAGTGCCCGTTACCAGTTGGGCTGCACTGTACTGTACGCTACGGCTCTTGTACGAGTAGAGAGATCTAGGGGGGTTTTACCGTAAGAGAAAATCATTGGTATTATTCGTGCGACTCTTGGGTAGCCTATCTGCCATACGCTCGTGACACTCATTTACAAAACCACCGGATACAATGCCCTGAACGTGATTATAATGACTCAGGAATCTTACTTATGTACTGGGCAGTATAATACCGTACTACGGGTTTGAGAAGTGTGATCCGTTCATTTAATAACGCAATCAGAGGCTGGGATACCAAGTTGGTAGTTATCGTGTCGCGCTGATCTTATTTCAACATTATGGGTCTATCTCGGCTGTTCCTGTCTGGAATCTGCCAGTCTTATGTCTTTCGCCAGGCACTATTTATACCTCGCTTTGCTTGAAAAAAACAAAAAAACGATGTGTTTACAGGGTAATGAATAGGGAGAGCATGCCGTGCAAAGGGGCAAAGAACATGGCAGAAATGGTTGTGGCCTTTAGGACACAGCTGTTTTTGCAGGGCGGAGAGAGGGCAAAATATATTGTTTCCTTCTTTTCTGCTGCACCACCGGTCGCCAGCCTCAAGGTTTAGAGTCAGATTATAACTTACCACCTCACAGCAAAATTGGTGAGCTCCATAGCTCGATTGATGAGGCTAGGTTCTCTAATCCCCTAGTCCCCACAGGTCAGGATTTTTTTTTAAATTCTCCTACCTTACTTGATGGATCATTCAATAACGACTTGTTGGGAATGTAGGTTGAACTCCTGGACTCCAGCTAATTGTGGTAGGCGGTAATTGGTTCTTGATGTCCTAACTACCGCGCTGGCTAGGTATTTCATAGACTCTCAGTTTGGGAACAAGTACTTGTCCGGCTCGGGGCTGGGTTTCAGGATTTTAATGGGAAGGGTGGTGTAGCTCTCCTTAAGTTGTTGGTAGATTTCAATGCAAACATTTTTTGCTCCTTGGAATGAACTGTACGGGTGTCTGCCCAGAACACAACCTTTGACTCAGGCTATACTATTCCAGGAAAGCACTAATCCTTCTTAAGGGCTTTTGTCTCTAAATCCAGAGATCAGTGATCTAACGGAGCTAACGGAGAAAGCGAATCACAAGAGTTTTCACGGCACTTGTTCTTATCATAGCATAGCATGCTGAAAGCTATACCATACTTCATGGCTATAGACTTTTCAAACTGGGGTGTACAAATCTGGCGACAAAAGTGGTGAGCAGTGCAAGGGTTTTCCACTGAGAATATCCATATTAACAATCTTTTAGCCACTGATTTTGTGAAGCAATTTGGGCTAAATCTTCTCCCAATTTGTCCAACAATTCCCTAGATTTTACTTTTCAATCCGTTAGAACACTGTATCTGGATTGGCTGAAGAATTTTCAAGGGAGCTAGAGTTGGTATATTGGTCTTAGTGTGATTTCTGACTATTTTGTATGGGAAATGGCAAAGCCTGGCACTGTTTTCAACTTCTACTTTATAGTGTTGTGGGCAAAAGTGTCCAATTCTTCTTCAATAATCTGTAATTGCTTGGAGATATATTTGAAAGAATTATACACCAGAACATCAATTATTGAAATTTTTACAGCTCCAGAATGTGTTGAATGGAAAGCGTGAAGCCGCATGATGGCTTGGGTTGTTACATGCCACTTTACTGGTATCATACTAGCCATTTTTGTCGCCAGCTTCGTAGATGCCAAGGCCAATCCCGCACAACCGATCATTGGCCTGAAACCGAAAGTGGACAAACCCTAGTCTAAACTCGCGACGTATGTCGGCCCCAGAGGCATGATGGGAAGAGAGATACGCAGTGTGGGCAGCAACTAGGATTAGCATTTAACCTTATTCTGAGTATACGAGTCTACTGAATACTGAATTATACTTCCCCTGCCTATCTGAGTTCCGGACACACCTCCAGAACCGACATACCCCCCGACGCGAGTTTAGTGACTAGAGGCCTTGCCTGTATTGGTCTTTGGTAGTATAGTTGTCTACCTGTACCTGTACGCTTCATCCTGGTCGTTGTTAGCAGTTCCAAAAGGAATGCCAACTCTTGGCGAGGGGACACAACCTCCTTCTCCCGCCCCCTCTCCTTCTTCTTCCTCATCTCCTCCCGTAGTACTATACGAGCCTTCGCCCCGATCTTGCCCTCATCGATCTTCACCGTGGAGGCTTCGTGCGGATGAGCACGGGGTTTTTGTGTGCTCTCGTGGTCAAGTGTGGGGACCGGATTTTCGGCATTGTCCCTGAGAAGGCTTCGGGATTGTTGCGCCTGCACTTTTTGGTAGGGCATGGGGTGGAGAGGAGGAAGTTGGAGAGGGTGTCATTGGAGCCGGAGTCATCATCGGAATTTGTGGAACTGGTGGAGGAGGATAGGAGGCACTCGTCGGCTCCCAAGTCTGATGCTCCTAAAGCTTTTTTTAGGCCCACCCCACCAGCACTAATGGAGAATTCATTGTCGGATCATAACAGCAACGATGTTGCGCTAGGACACGTGGGCTTGCGCTTCCCCGCGGGAACATTTATTCTTGACATCTACGGCGGTGCTAGTCTTGCGCTTTTTAGTGAAGTGCGATGGCATCGGGCTTGCTTTTTTTGTCGGTGGGTTGGTTTGTTCTATTCGTTTGTTCGTCCGAAATTGATGCGCAGTTGTATGATACAAGTAGCCTCTATAAAAAATCTTAAGTTATCATACCCTCCTGCCTCTCTGCTCGACCTTCCATTAAATTGCTAGGGGTAGTGGGGTCACCGAGCCTCATGTTGGCATCTATCATACTAAACTACCAGGATCCCGTAAAACAATCTTAAACCCCCCCTTCCACCAATCGTTCCCATCATGATACTCTTTATGGCAATTTGCTCAGCGACGACTATCAACGAGAAATTGTAACTCCCAGAGCTGTTTATTCCCCCCGCGAAAACAAACGCTCAATGCTTCCACCGCCGGCGGTCGTGGGATAATGAGGAGGAAGCACACTTCCGATGCAAAGGAAAGGTCAGAAACGGCGCATTATGTGACGAGGCCCATATTTTAAGTCAATCCTGGTACACGTTCTCCCCCCGTTATCACGATTTTATGAAGTCCACTGGCTAAGGCATTGTGCCAGATCCACATATCGGGCATTTAGTCACCAACACCCTGGCAGACTTTTTGAAACGCTTGCAACTTTCCCTCGGCCGGAAAGCGCTGTTAAGTGAGGGTAAGAGGAGCGCGAAATGAGAATCCAGAGAGCCGCCTGAATGAAATTATCCTGCTTAGGAAATTCTACGATCCAATTTCTGACACATTGAAGGCCTCCTTGCACCCCTTTCCCCATCACAACCCATCACAACCCATCACTCACTCTTAATATCACCTAGCAGCAGAGGCTAATCTCTCCTACGACTTCTTCATCGGCACCTCCTCCCCCGCGGACGCTGACGCAGTAAGATATATCTGGCTCAGACCCCAGGACAGCAGTTACATCTAATCCGGCGAGCATAAGGGATGGTACTCCCTCTCGGACGAGTCCTTCTATCATAGAAAGGTCTAGCTTCAGTTGTAGATCCGGAATCGGGCAGGATGCAGCAAGTCTCCGTCGAGCCTCAGTAAGTCGTGGGATAGAGGGAAGAAACAAAGTACCACTTCCGCTTCGCAGCCCTCAGCCTACGGCTCCTAGAGCTCTACCGGGCGAACTCGGATAGGATCGTGCCCCGAGCAAGTACAAAATAATCATGGCGGCGGTGGAAAACTGCCTGGAAGACCTATCCATCCGGCGCCGGAACTCTCACCTGCACTGAGTTACCCCAATGGCCACAGACCCCCTCATAGAAGATCTATGTCTGGCTCGCTGAGCTGACAAATCACCTCGCAAACACCACATACCCAACCTGGCCCCATCTCCTCCAACCCCCTTCCGGCGAGCAGACAAACACGTGATAGGTAAGGACATCCTTCGTTTCCACACAATCTACTGGCCTACCTCCCTCCTCGCCCTCAACTTTCCCCTGCCACGCAGCATACTAACACACGCACACTGGACTATGAAACACAGCGCAGTGGGAAAGAGCGCCAGCAACGCCGCCAGCCCCTTCTTTGTACTATCCAAATTCGGCGTGGATGCCATGCGCTTCTACCTCTCTTAAAAAGGGGGGATTGCTGATGGCCGTGGCTACGACGTGCGCACCGTAATCACCAGCTAACAGAAGGGCTATGTAGACGGCCTGGGACACCTAGCCGGCCGCGCCTGTGGGTGGGAGTTCGACCTAGAAAGAGCCGTCAAGCGCGGAGTCGAATTCAACCTGTCAGAACTCCTCACGGAAGACCACGCGCACCACAGCCTCGTCCTACAAAAGACTCCCCCCCCCTAACAGCTAACAGAGGAGAATATGGAAGATCTACATCCAAATCTCGCATAAAAGGATGATGCGAACGTGATTCGCGAAGTGATTCCTTACCTCCCATTACTTCACAGTAGTTACTAATTTATCCCAGACAAAGTACCTCCAGAACGCCGCACCCTGTGCTATCCGAGATCATGCACAGCAGGACTTACCAGTATACTTATCCACCGAAGCGGTACACATCGCTGGAACCCTGCTGCACCCGTTCATACCGGGTAAGATGAAGGAGTCACTGGATTGGTTAGGTATCCGCGCGGATAGGTCCGGCTTCGAGGACCCGGTTGTAGGCGGGGATAGGGAGTATGGGGGGTGGTTATAAAGAAGGAAGGGGACAGGGTGGAGGATGGGGGGATGGGGGGATGGGGGGGGCGAAGAGGGGTCTTTTTCGGCTGTCTACTGAAGGATTCGATTAGTAGATTGTTAGGCAATAGAGTGGATGTGAGGCTCTGGCTCGAGTGGTTGGTTGTAATGGCGGGGAGAGGTTGGTAAATTTACGTTGGGCGGTCTAAATTTGGCCTGCGTACAAAAAAAATACCAATCCTGTATCAGGCTATAGCTACGGTGCCGGTAGCCACCACCTCAGCACTACCCACAAAGACAACTCTCCAAGAGGGAAGAAGAAAAAAACTTTGCTCGAGTATATCACCAACCACCCCACTCACAAAACTCCTCTCTTTATCCAAAGACCCACTCTATCTAAAATACAGACGAGGCACTAACCCCACCAGGCAAACACAAATAAAGTGAATAATCGGATAAAAAGCCCAAGCTCCCAACTATGAGATAACTCTCCTAATTCTGCTCATTATGGGTGCTTCCTCTTGCCCCCCTCGCTCCATTTCCATTCCCACCACGACCCCTTCCGCTCCTTCTGCACCTCGGTGTATTTATATCAGCCAGTGAGGGAACAGTCATAGTCGTCACCCGAAAACTAAGGCCTCTACAGGAACACTAGCGGGCCGCCATGGACGGGCAGATTTGCTGTTATGCCACCGCTGCCCACCGCCTCGAGGGGATGGGTATCTGTTAGGATCACTGCTGTTGCGAGGTTCCGGTCGAGGGCTGTACTCGTAATGTCCTGACGTTTGTGAACAGGACCACTATTGCATGATGCCAAGATCCGGGCAAAAAAGCTGAATTTTGGGTGTATGCAATAGCAGTTGTGTTCACAAACGTCAGGACATTACGAGTAATTGCAACTGTTCGATCCAATTTCCCCACTACCGCGCCCTCTCCCTCCACCACGTGGGGAGTGTGCGCCCTCGAGGCCACCACGGCAATCCCTGGTGACAGCAGAACTAAAGCTGCTCATGAGTTGGGGTGGTGTGGGCCAAAGGTTTGAACTAAACCTTTTAGTTAAATCGTGTGTGCGGAGTTTTTATTCATGTGAGTACTATAATACTCTAATATATTTTTTCTTTTGTTCCTACCTATTAAGTTAGTCTGCTTGGTTCGAGTAGTACACTTATTTCTTTAATGCTATCATAACACTAGATATGGCCACCCAATTAGGTCATATTTTTGGAGTAGACTAGGGTCTGTCCACTTTCGGTTCCAGGTGAATCATCGGTTGCGCGGGATTGGCCTTCGTACGTACATACATAGATGGTTTTCTCCAAATGCCATGCATAACCCCTGCCCATTGTTAAGATCCGAACTGTTTTTTATACTGGCCTAGAGTCTGATAGGCTAACTCTAGGTAATCGCACCTGTCGTATTGTATGCAATGTAAACTTGAGGTTCGGGCATTGTTATTGAGCGAGTGATACTCGATGATAGAATATTGGCCTTCCTTTCATTCACACCTGATGACTTCCCCTAAACGTTCAAAACAAATCTAGATTTTAGTTAGCTAAGTTCTTTTCACTGAAAGGGTGCTGACGAAAATTACAATGATTACTCCCGCTGGATGTTTAGGGGCTATTAGTTATATCTATACAGGTGAAAATACTGTGCCAGGGGTGTTGATTAATGCCGGGCACAGCTAAGGTAATATATTAAATTGAAGTTGGTGGCTGGATTTTGGGAATTTTGAAATTTCCACCTACGGGAAGTCATCTAACTATACTACAGTTCCAGATTCTAGCCACCTCAAGGGCTGTTTAAGTGCAACGGATATTTTTGTGGACAGAATGCAGTGCATAATGGGAGAGAGAGGAAAATTGCCTTAGAAGGGACAGAAGGACCGGATAAGAAAGCACAACGCTGGATTCCCCTTGATTACCCACACTATCAGTCTTGGTATTTGGAATACACCTTCCGAAGCAACCGGCAGAGGTCCGAGCACCCCCCACCTCCCTGGGCTCACTGAAGCTTGAAGATAGAGCGCCCCTGCCGGTAGTAAACCACTCGCTCTGGGGCCTGTTTGCCTCTAGACGCAGTAGTGGCTCTTCGGCTAGCTCATAACTACCGTAAGATACCAGTAAAAAGGCCGTACGAAAGGCCGCCATAAAGTCTTCTCACCGGCCGAAGCTGCCTACCTACTGAACCCTTAGGGGCTGGGGCAAACAGGTGGTATGTCCTGTCACTAAGTGTTTGCCCCAAACAAAAGAAATTTGGGTAGTTGATGGCAGTTTCCATGTCATGCAGCCCCGGCGATCATTAGCTCTGGGAGGCGACACTGCCTTACCCGGCAGTACGAGTACTCGAGCCACCTCATCTTGAGCAAATCGGAAGTTTTCAAAGAAGAAAAAGACTGATGGCGGGCCGCGGGCCAAATGACTCCGATCACGTGGGGTGGGGTTCTGCTTGATCTCCCATAACCAGCGCCAAGACTCTCTACCCGAGATTATCCCTATCGATAAGGAGTTAAGGAGTTCTCGGCATAGACCCTTCGTCACACCTCGACAAGACAGCTATCATACCGCGGAGCAAACGCCTCAACATCCTAGCCCCAGAGCCAGCTCGACAACTCAGCTCAAATGCCTACTTCACCAGAAAAATCCTCTATGCCAAATAGCCCTATTATACCAAAGAGCTCTACAACTTCAGATGTTCGAGAAGCGAAACGCCGTCGGCTCAGTCTAGCAACAAACACACTGTCGAAACCTTTCCGCTCACCTCTGCTCTGCAAACCTCGTTCGACCGCTACAACCCCTTCTCCTACGAAATCAATCGCTTCATCAGCAGGCTCTCCTACCTCCCCGGTTACTAATGCACCAATAACTACAAATCGTCGCCGTCCGAACCGTTTGTTTGCCACCAGACAGAGTTCATCGACCCCTCAAACCCCTGAGTTGGCAGAGCTGTATAAGCAGCAGTCAGCCTTAGAAGCGAAGTTGCGGGAGAAGGAGGCCTTGCTGGACACTGCGAAACAGGCTCTGAACATCGAGACGGCAGCCGACGGGCACGGTGAAGAGAAATTGCAACTGTCGATAGAGACATGGAGGACGGCATCTAGGCGTGCAGCGGACGCGTTATACGAGATAACTAGTCAGAGGGTGGCGAATGCTGGCCCTGGAGGTTGGAGGGGATTAATTAGGAAAAGAGGTTGGGACGATGATGAAAGGGAGACTGCTTATGAAAAGGATGGCGAAGATGAGGTATACAATACCCTCATTGCGTTCTGTGTCGGTGCGGTGACTAACCCTGATAGGAGTTCACAATGGGGGTAATGCTGAAAACTTTGGGAATAGATCTGAAGTTGGTTGGGTACGACCAGGATGGTGATTGTTGGAAATGATTGGATTTGTGTTTCCGTGCGGTATACTAGGACTTAATGGGGTTCGTTACGGTGAGGCGCATAACCAGATCTGCTGTGTGTTGCGCCCGAGTCTCTCCGGCGGATGTCATAGGAGTATCGTAATGGAATCCTTCCGTCGGAATTAGCATAAAGGTTTTGCTGAAAGTTTCGCAGAGCATTTTTACCACAGACACCAGCATTGGTTTCTATGTCTTGGGGGCTGTTGTTAGAAGCAGAGACAAAGACCTCCTGGGGCTACCCGAGTGGTTGCTTCTGGTCTACCAAAAGGTTGCGCGTGCTTTATGGTGCATAAGAACATTATATTCTAGATCTCGAGCTACCTGAACGGATAGCAGTGCTCAAACATAAAATCCAATTATCCTTTAAACCAAATGAAAGAGATATTATGATGGGAAAAGCAAAGGGCGAATATCTTACCAGAAGTGGGAGGCATTGCCGCAAACCCTCATTGGATCAGAATTGGGTAGCCGTGATGCACTCCACTCAGGCTAGATCAATCCTGGCAGCACACTAGATCACACAATTGGTCAATCTGCCCGAGCCGTCTCGTAAACGCACTCGTAATTGCGGTGCTTAAGCTTACCTAGGCTATATTGCAACTCTGTTACGCTTGGGACGCTCTCGGTTTCCGCGTCCGGGCCAAGATCTCACGTTTCACGGTCCTCCTTAAAGTTGTGAGCACTTAGACTAATAGCGAGATCTTAAAATATTCGTGCCTACCTCGCCGAGGTGAAAACCCTCAATTATTGCCACCGGGTATGATCTGCATTCGCGAATCCGCGGCACTCCAGAGATCAATCCCGGAGCACTCCGGGTATCACACTATATCACTCGCACCCTCGATGGTAGGCTCATTCTACCTAATATTAGCCAGGCAAGAAGCTGGATTCATCCTAGCCGATTGCTTGTTGATGGGGCCCAATGCCTCAGCGAACCCCTTGACTTAGAACAGTATAATAATTGGGTGCCTTGCCTTATACAAAAGTTCCGCCTTCGTTTCCCTTAGCCCAAAGCTGGCTGGCAACCGGAGAACAGCCCTTTAAAAGCACCCAGGTATAGTGGCATCATGTTCTTCCAACCCGTGCCATCCAGAGCCGTCCCGCCCCCGCCTTGTAAGAACCATATTGATTGAAAATAATTATTTGACTTTGCTTTTTCCTCTCTACATGGTTCCTATGAGTGTGGTTGGCGTGATAGGGTTGCGCTCCTGTAGGCTGTCGGAGCCTACCGGAAAAAAACAACTAAGGGATTGGTCAATTTAAAGGGAGCCATCAATGCCAGTTGCGCAATTTCAAAAAATGAATTGTCCAAGCCAATGATGCGAACGAGCAGCAGACAGCATGATGCCACTACTCCAGCTTTTGGATCTGAGTTGCATCACTGCGGGGTCAGCCCCAGCCATTTCGTCGATACATCCCTTGCATGATCATGCGATCCGTGGGCTCGCCGCGAGCACTTTCCCAAAAAGCGCACCAGGAAACTAAGCTTGGAGGCTAGGATAGGCTACAAAGCACCAGGTGCAAGGGCAATTACACCCCATTATGGAGGCAGGCCTCATAGAGGACATTGGATGCTTTTTGAGGGCCCATTACCGGTATATTTGATATGCCCTTGAGATTACACCGGATTCCAACAGGATATTTCCGTGGATTGCACTGATCGAGTGACATCACATGATCAGTCACAGCCTTGCACAAGATTTAACCCCATACCGACCAATGAGAAATCCCACGAGTGTTGAGTGGGGAAATTCGACACCGAACCACTAGTGGTTTAGAGGTACTCACTGTTAGCACATGGCTATTCCCGAGATCAAAACTTGAGGTGGCCTCAGGTTGCGGTGTCGATTGCCACCTGAGCCCCTAGATCGAGTGACAGATGCTCCCTCAAGTGGGGTAAAATCCACTGCCGGCGCAGAGTTGGGAGTTTGCCGCCTGCACCGTGGGAAGGATTATTTAACTAAAAATCACACTCTGATATCGGCGCAACCAAATGCGGTGCCAGCTGGTCTACACCCTTCCTCAGAAAATAGGTCGGCCCACCACTAATGCCTGTCGGGGCTCAAAATATGCATCTAGGATAGGCACCAACTTAGGAAGTCAGAAGAGGGGATCTGATCCCCCTCTTGCTTCCCATTCGTTCATCACCGATTGTTGGCAAAACGCTCGCGCCAAGCAGGGTCGCACAGATTACCAACCACATAAGTACTCGAGTAGTCTAGCAGGTCAGGAAATACCCTTGGAGACAGTCATGCCAGCACTCGTCTAGAAGATCGATGTGTGGTTGTTCCTGATTAAAAATGGTGAAAAAGACACACCCAATCCGTGTAGAGGAAGCTAGAAATCAAGGGATTGGTTATATGGGCCTCAGCTCACTCCTTGTAGGAAGGAACACGCAAATTAAGGCGATACTATCACAAAAAGATTCATGAACTGTCACTCGCGGGAGAAGGGTACTAACTTCTAGGCTCCCCTCCAAGCGCGTCGGGAAGTCTGGTTCATGCGGAACCCTAAAGCCATGGTAGAGCTTGCACAGAACCGGTATTGCATTGCACATTATTCTAACGAATACCTAGGGGTATTTCTATCACAACCGAGGAGTGAATCATTCACTTCCGATTCTCGGCAACTCTTGACTGTGGGCTTTTATCTGTAGGGGCCCGGGGCAGATGTTTCACACAGGTGACCAATGCCAGCCCGGTATTTAGAAATCCTTATTACTCGGGGGTGGACGAAAGTGATGGTGGGGACAGGGGTTTGAGATGTCAAAGCTTTTTACTCTTCTTAGCATTATCTACCAAATTAAATCATTTTTTCCCTCTAACGGTTATGAGCACGGGGACCTCAAACCCTTGTACCTACCATCACTTTTGTCCACCCCCGAGTAGACTGTTGTCGATTGTTGCCCACCGACTGCGTTACTGGTCAGTAGAGGGAATACGCTACCGAGCTAGCCATCTCACTCCACAAGGAAACTATGCTTCCCACTATCAGCCTTTCTAACGCTGTGCTATACACCGAGCACTGAACGCGAGCCTTCGCTCAAAAGGAATTGTGCCGATTATTACCCATCCTTATTCCCCGATCTTAGATGTGCAGATATCGTCGAACGTTCATAACCCCGCACCGAAAAGAAAAAAGGAAGAACAGACATGGTCCAAGCTTCTTTTGTTTTTTTGAGCCTCTCCCCCCTCCTCAAATGACAAGCTAATTCTTAGCCTCCTCCGGTCCGGTAGATGGCTTGCTCACTTCATTGCCATCTCGATTCTTCAAGTATCACTCGACGTAGGAATCACATGCACCCTAGACCCCCTCCTGAACAAGATGCCACCAGTCTCTAGCATCAAAATTTCGGCGAAGTTTAAGCAACGACAACGAATGGTTTCACTTATTACATGAGAATCAAGGCTAAGGCTTATATTGCCGATATGGTGCGGAAGTTTAAAGTAAGGGGATATACCGAATTCATTCAAGAGGCCCATTGGTGCAGAGAGGTATGGCCTACTTATTGGAAGCTACGTAAATTTATGGCAATGGCTCCAGAAGCAACAACCACACAAGGGAAAGGTTGTTTTTTTCCCTGCAGAGCAAGTCGCATTTACAACGAGCCGGGGGGGAAGGTGAAAAAATCAGTCTGCAGCTCCTCAACCATGATGGCATTGGTAGCGAAATAGGGAACTATCTCCGTTTTGAATTCAATGCACTCCTGGCTACTGCTAGGATTTAACTCCTTTTCTTCTTCTTTCGTTCATCCCCCCCCTTTGTATCATAGTGTGGGATGCTCCTTATGAATGGTGTACTGGTACTGGACTCGAGTATATCCTATCAGACCGTCATCAGACCGTCAAGTCTTTAGCCAACAGATGGTGACGTTAATCAGCGCGACTCCTATTTGCTAACACATGTTTGACTATGACAAGCGTTGATCCCACCCAATGTTGCAACGAAGGGGGGGGGGGTTGGATCAAAAAATGATCGAAGGGCTGGGACGCGCTTTTTCGAACCGGGGGGTTATAAGATAGAACCCCTTCTAATAAAACAGTGAATAATGACATTTGAAGCTAGTTAAAAGTAAAGAAACACAGCAAAGTGTGGTAAAAGAAGTGGGTAAACTAGGATTTATGACAAAGCAGACAATTCTTGATAATTCACTCCTCTCCCGGCTTCTGAAGAATGAATATTTTCTGGTTTTTTTGCTTACTAAGTCTTTAAAGAACCCCTTAATATAATATATTCGTAGCAACTACAGGAAGCATTCCCCCTTCTATCCCCATTTTTCAGAAACCCCGATTCAATCCCTCCCCCTTCTAACCCCCCGGGTTCGATCACTGAAGGGCTTCTTTGCAACATTGATCCCACCACCCTCCACCCTTTCCTTCTTTTTTTTTAATTGGCGGAACCTCTCCCTCTCCGGTTTCCCTATTTCCCCCTTCTTTATTTTCCCATTTCTATTTCCCGTTCCTTTATTTTCCCCTGCCTTACTTCCCCTCTTTCCCTATCAAGATGAAGATACCGCCGCTTCGATAGTGGATAACTCGGGGCTGGGTTCCGAGACCTTTGACTACCGATACATACCCGAGATTTTTCATGACGCAGAGACCTTTGCAAGCAATGCCTCCCGGGCCCACTAAGAGGACCGACACCTCACCAATAGATTTGAATGGGCACATCCTCCCTTGATTGTCTTCAGAATCCTAGCCGAGCGAAAGGTGAGACCGGCCGGTACTCAGGTAGCTTAATGACATGTTGCTAATAACCAGGATGTCCCAACCCCAACCCCGACTCCGACTCCGACCCGACCGGACTCCGACCGGCCCCTAAGGGCCCAAAAAACAAAAGGCGGGCGCGGTTGGTAGTGGTGGGGCTTGGGGAGCCCCTACTCGAGTAAAACTAATGTCTTTGGGAGGGGGGTGGGTCTTTTTTATTGGTGGGGTTTGGGGGGGGCGGGTTTTTTAATTCTCTGGGCGTTTGGCGTTTTGCCGGGCTTAATAAAAATTAATTTAATGTCTTAGGTATGATATGATACCATAAAATCTTTTAAATCCACCATTTCCGACAGCCCTGTATTTTCCGGAATCCGAGCAGCTTAACCTCACCCTGTCGGTCAGGATTGTTCTACTTGTACCGCAAAAACTCGCCAAACTCGCTTTGCAGCCAAGGCCAGCGTGCAAGGGTTGGTAAACTTGCGAAGCTCGCTATTCAGTTCAGGCCACGGAAGCTTGAAAGTACGGTGCTCGAGCACAGCACCGTTACTAAGGGGATATTTACGGTACTCGCGATGGCCGCTCATGTGATGTCGGGAAGTTCCGTCATGCCTTTCCAATTACCTTCTCGGCACATGATACTTCCTTTTCCAATGAGATTTAAGGATAAAGCGACATCAGCAAGTCCAGAGACCACGATCTAAAGAATGGAGATGGGAATGATAGGGGAGCAGAGAGAAGGGGGGAAAAAGTACCTCAAGCAGTTTCCACGTTCACGACCACACTTTGTTTCTAATCGAGATCTTAATATGGTTGCCCCGGAAGCGCTGACCGGATCTTGATTGCGGCTCCATTTACCCCGCTCTTCCCTGCATACATTGCTTGAGGCTTGAGAGTTCGCACGATTCCATGGTGGAACGAAGATCGGACATGAGTTCAGAAAAAGGTTTTTCTTCCTTCCAATCCCATGCCTGGACGGAATTGCAACATTAGGTTATCAAATTTATTAAGGAAACGTCATGTTGTACACTGCCGTGTGTGTGTGTACCGTACTGTACGAGTACACCGGTAACTTTTGGAAGAGAAAATCGGATACAATTTATTTATTCAGAGCTGTGGTGGTGGTGGTGGCAGAAGGGATCTAAAGGAAGATAGAAATTTTTTTGTCAGACAGACAAGACAATAATTCGGTGATCAATTGAGACTGCCGGCAGCAGGTACAGCATGGTCGAAATGTAGGTTCGAGGCTCCATCCAGCTGCCGCATTCACAAACAGTGTTTCCACTTACAGCACCCTAGAGTAGGGAGTCAGTAACTACACTAAGTGCGGTGTGTGGGTAGCGCCTCTATTACCCCCATGACAAAGTCGCTCTTTTGTCGCTCTGGTCGCGCGGATAGAATTGCGATCTGGCATCTTGCGGATCAAGGGACTCAATTTGGAGGGCAACTATCAGCAGAATAGACCCGTGTCGCATGCTGTCTCATTGCTTGCTCACAGTTTCTTTTACCCCCTCATCTCAGAACTTGCCTAATCATATTTGGGTAGTTAGCAACAGCAAGCGACAGGCGCGGGTGTTTCCTATCACGTCGGCCTACGCGCCCAACCTAACGCCGTGAACCGCTACCGTAGCTGTTGTGTGTGTTTATCAAATTTATTTCGGAGACACCGCCAATCCAGGCGTGTGTGTGTGTGCCCGGTGTGCTACCGGTTAAACAGCCGCGCAACATTCGATCGACCCTCCCTCGGGGAAGAGTTCGTAGCGGTCGCGATGGACGAATTTTTCTTTTTTCTCCCTTCGTCCCCCCACAAGCACCTCAATTGACCGAGAAGACCCAAGACCCTCCGGGCCCGGGTTATCTATATACGTATGCACTTGAATGTATGTGCACTTTTCTTACTTACCAACTTGAAGCCCATCACCTTGCAGAAACCCCTCCCTTTTGTAAACGTCCGCCGTCTCCTTTCAAGGATTACTCCAGCTGAAAAAAGTACCACTTACGGATTTGGTGGAAGAAAAAAAAGGCCATTTGCAGTACATACTCGAGCAACAGCTTTCCCCCTTTTTGCACTCAAGCCTGACCCAATTCGTCCTCCATTCCTCCCACCGTTTTTGGTTCTACCCATTTTAGAACTGGCTTGTTTTTTGATGTTAATATGTTACTGCAATGGGGTGAGTTTGCCGCTATGAACCCAGGAACAGGAAGAAGAAGAGAAGGAAGAAAAATGTCGTGCGACGTTTACACTACCCTACATGGCATATGCTACTGTATGCTTTCGGACTTTTACCCACTATACCGCAACAGTTGCAGTTCTTATATAGTTGCAGCAACTGGCGACTCCAAAAATGGAGATATGAAAAAAGAACCACCTTGAAGAGACAAATAAATCAAAAGTGTAATTGTAGTTATCATAATTTACCATTCTCCTCCTCTTCTCACAGCAAGAGCCCTCCTCCTCCTCCTCCTCCTCCTCATCATCATCATCATCATCGCTGCGATAATTACTTAAAGCATGTTCGGGTAAGTTGCACTACTACTACTACTACTACTACTACTACTTGTACTGCTACTACAGTACTTCCGATAAACGGGAAAACAAGGCTATCCCTTCCCCTTCCCCTTCCCCTTCCCCCCTCCAAGCGATCGGGGAAAATAAAAAAGATAATAACCAATCCACCACCACCACCAAAAATCAATTTGCTTACCCTTATCATCAGCTGATTTAAAATTCATGCATGCAGCTCGGCTCTTGCAACGTCGCTCCCCCATTATTTATTTATTTATTTTTTTAAAAAAAACTAATTTGATTAGCAAGCTACTGTAACCCTGCGTACCGCACAGGAAAGTTGACGACATCGGGTTTTGAACCGTTTGATTGATCGATTCGCCTGTGAGCGGATTTTTATTGATTTTTTCTTTTTCTTCTTTCTTTTTTTTCCCCTTTCTCTCTCCTCCGCCAATGGTGGAGACTTTCTTGTTCCGGGTTTGATAGCAACTCTGCTCGTCCTGTACGGTACCGTAACTGTTGCCCTAGTAACTTACGGTATACCTCATACCGCAGTGTTGCGAGTATGACAACTGACTAACCGACAAAGGGGCGGGAAAAAGTATATACTCCGATGAAGGAGAAGATGTTCTCAGTCTATAGAGCCCGATTGTTATACAGTCCACTATATATTGATTGTCTTTCACATTATCTTATCCTTATTAGTTGCTTAACTTATATACTGAGTGAGCTATCATAACCTGAAAATTACTTAGCTTACTACATTCCAGTTGTTGCTCAGAATGGGATATTATCTGCGATGAAAAAAACATTAGTTCTCATCCATTGCTGCGATAACTCTACTTACTTTACTTATTTCTACTCGAGTACTTTTTTATTGCGATCTCCATTTATGATTATTATTTCTCCAAGCCCCAAGAGGGCTTTTCTCGCTCTGTTTTCTCCTCCTCCTCCTCCTCCTCCTCCTCCCCTCAGTCCAAACAAACACAGGGAGGGGGAGTCTTCCAGATATTTCCAGCGCCGTTTTCTCAATTATTTTAATCCCCACGGTACTGCACGTACTGCACATAAAACCACATACAATAACCGGTATTCCCTCCCTTTTGTGCGCGAGGACAAGTTATACGGTAGTTATGCATGGATGAGGATGTGTTTGTTTTACTTGTGTGTACTTTAGTCTCTTTTCCTCACCTTACCCTACCCTAGGAAGAATGGGAAGGGATCACTGAACCTCACTAGTACGATCGTACTGCACCAGTTTAATCCAGTACGGTAGATCTCCCATCTAATACCATAGCATCATATTATTTTGTTTTTTTCCCTTTCACCCCAGCAGGGCATGATTGATATATACCGGCGGCGCATTCATCAAGTTTTTAGTCTCCCCCAACTCGCGTTCACGGGTACTCGAGTATGATTGAGAAATTAATGAGTGGGGTGAAATAGAACAGAATCGAGCGGGGTGGGATGGTTCGTGGGGAGAGTGTGAGAGAGAGAATGAGGAAACTTACGGGTAGTCAGTCAGTCAGTCAGTCAAGCGCTCCAAGTATGATACAATAATAATAAACATCCCGCTATCATACAGACTCGATTGCTCAGGAAATACTACTACTAGTGGTACTATAGTAAACTATTATACCTTGACGTTTGTGAACACGGCTACTATTGCATACTGACTAATTAATTAAGATCCCGGGGCTCCCGGCTCATCTTTTTATTTTTATTTTTATTTTTTTTCTGGCTAGTATGCAATAGCAGCTGTATTCACGCGAGTCAGAAGAAAAGAAGAAGAAAATTACGAGCAGGAACAGCCTGACGGTGGTAATGTCAGTTAGTGGGGGGTTTTTTTTCTTCTTCTTTGTTTTGTGGCCTTCCTTTTTTTTTCTTGCTTTTCTTTTCTTTTCTTTCCCTTCTTTATGCCCCCCCGTCGCCCCCCTCCCCCCCTCGCCGGCGCGGGGGAGGAGGGGTGAGATGTAAACAAGAGGCACCGTCGTATATCATAAAAAGTGACAGAGATGTGGGGAGGAGAGGAGGAGGGGAGGGAAGGGAAGGGAAGTGGGAGATCTACGGGTGATTTTTTTATTTTTTATTTTTTTTTAGCACGTGGAGGACATGGATGGTGAAGTATGTCAGTTCAGTCAGGAGAAGAAGAAAAAAGGAAAAGAAGAAAAAAGAAAGAAAGAAAAATGGCATAGTGGAGGAATTTGTGATGATCTACCTTTCTGATCTGATGATAAAGGGGTGGACTTGCTCTGTCGTCGTCAGTACCGGTATTGTCATATTTCTTTTTTATATTTCATTTGCTTTCTTTTTTCTGCTTCTTCTTTCTTTCGTCATGATACCGGTATGATGCGATATGGTGGTTTCCTTATTGAGCTGCTTTACAGTGCTTCTTGTAGCTCTGGATTCACGACGTGGTATTACTCTGTTAGGAGGACGTCGTGTGCTATTAGAGTAGTGCTGTATTGTCTTCCTTGTCCTGGCTGGCAGCCGGAGAAGTATCACAAGATAGTTAGCTAGTTAGTTCTAGGAAATGGAGTCTGGACTAGAGCTATATTGCATCATAAAGTATCATTCCAGTGTCATTGCACTTTAGTATGCCGAGACCAGACACGTCTCAAACACTGCAGTGTGGTCATTACGGAGCAGCATCACGACCTCGTGCTTTGTACTATACTTTGCGTAGCATATCGCGCCATAGGGTTTAGCCGGAAAAAAGGAAACCTAAGCCGAGTTTTTTTTTTTTTTTTTTTAAATCGCGATGGCAATCTCCGCTCGACCCTGAATTTTTTTTCGCGGTTGTCCGTAAGGTGTAAACAGGTTGATACTTGAACTTTAACACACTCGTAAGGGTGTGGTGGTGGTGGTAATGATAACTTGAGAGTTGAAATAACCATTTCGATCGTGAGAAATATAAATTCCTCCAAATAGCTCCTTTATACATGAAGATTGGAACTAAAATGAAGTGTCTGTCAAAAGTGGTGAAATAAGGAAATAAAGGGAAAAAAAAAAAGAAAGGAAGATGGATAAAAAAGAAACGCACATGGTTGTGATGAGAAATACGCCGGCTGCCCTAGGTTATGATGATGGTAACGAGAATGATGGTGAACCCCTCTCCCGCCTTTTCCTCCCTTCTTTTTTTTTTCTTCTCTCCTTCCATTCTTCCATTCTTCGGCAAATTAACGGGAGGAAGGGAGGGCGGGGAGAAGAAGAAAACAAAGTAGAGTCAAAAAACGGCAAACCATCCAAAGAAAAAGAAAGAAATGACTCAAAAAGGGAACAGCATCTCGAAATTTCAACCGTTGACCATGACCAAGGGAAAAAAAGGGGACAAGCGAGGAAATATGAAAATTAACAGTAAAAGTGAAAAAGATAGATCCCGCTGCAAAAATTGAAAGGCAAGTCAGCCCTCAATGTTACCATACAAGAAAAAGTGAAAACATGAAAAATAGCTAAGTAAGTAAAAGCATACCAAAAACACCAGGCGCCTAAAAACACCGCTAAGTTTTATTTAATCGAGAACCAAAACCCGAAGGGGAAGGGGACAACAGCAGCACCAACAACCCCCATACACGCCGAGCACCCCCAAGCTCGGCCACAGCTACTATTGCTGCGGCCGTGGCCTGCGGGGTGGAGATGGTAGCTGTGGAGCGGCCCACATTACGCCCTCGTGGCCTCCCCGGCCGCCGCTTCCTCACAGGTATCGCATTCGTACTCGTGATCGACGTCCTTCGCTTTATATACAGTGCATTTCCCATTCGCAGTTCGAGAGTTTGCACATGTGACTGTTGACACCGTGTAATGGCCACAGGTGTAAACATGCGTGAATCGTGTGCACATGGTTGGAATTTTTGTGTGTTGGGGGAAGGGGGGGGTGAGTTTGTGTAGGTTGGTTGGTGGGGAGGTTGGAGTTATTGTTGATTGTTGTATTTGTTGTTATTATGATTTGCCCCTTGTGCTCTCGTAGGTGGTTCGTCTGTTGGAAATGTGTGCGCGGGTGTTTGTATAGGAAGATTGGCGACTGACGATTGACGATTGACGGGGGGGTTAAGGTAAGGTACGGCAAGCACGGTAGGTAGGTATAGGCAATGTGTAGAGAGTAGGTTGCGTTGCGTACGAAGGTAGGCAAGTAGGCAGATTGGTATGTGGGTAGGCGGTGGTGCTGGTGGGTTGTAGGGTTTCGGATAAGAGTAAGAGCTCGATATGTGATTATAGAGTCGTTATCGGAGAGTATTGTCTTTCTTCTTCGTTATAGTAGTAATGGGAGGGGGGTGAAAAAGCGGCAGTTTCTCTCTCTCTCTGTCTCTTCCCCCTTCTTTCAATTCCCTTCGCCGTGAAAAGGAAATAAAGTAAAAATAATGATAAAAAAGGGTGTGTGTGTGTGCAAGTTTGATCTTCCGCCAAAGGACGAGGAAAAGTGCAACAGCGAACTTTATAGATAGGGAGCCTGGAATAAAGGAATCACAGATTGTCGCAGTCAGGGGAAGGAGCAGCAAGGATACCAGCAGATCGCCCGGGAAGCACAGATGCTGGCCAGGAGCTAGGAGGTGCGGAGTGGGGCTCCAGGAGAGTGAGATGGATGAAGCTCGTTGATAGGTTGAGCCTCGGTGTCCGGATTTTCTTAGCGTGAGCACGGGGCGCAGGTTTAGGAAAAGGGCTAAGAGAAAAAAAAAAAAGGGCCTCGGAGGGTCCTAACGGTAAAAAGGCGGAGCTCTTTCGAAATGCAAAGAGAAACGGGTGATAGAGAGGAGAGGGCGTTATCGCAAGAGCGGGGACAAAGAAGGGGATGTGTAAATAGGCGGAAATTGAAGAGCTGTTGAAGGGACTCGTTCTCTGTGGGAAAAATGCAAATAAATGATTGATGACTTCAAGATTGCTTATGGCTGCGTTTGTGGGGAGAGGGAATCATGTCCTATCTTATATACTCATTTAGAAGGGATCCCGAGTTCGCGGTACCGGCCCGTTTTTAGTAATTCTTCATTTTATCTGTATTTGCCTGCTCTCTTCTTCCTTTTTTGTAGATTGTTATTGTCCTGTTGTTGATCCAGTATTCTGGTTCTCTGAGGGAGATACAGTGTAGCGCCTGGTTACTATGAGAATGGCGGAGGCACTGTACTGGATACAGCAGAGGGACCCCATCCACGATATCATGGGGTGTGTCCCCCCAGGAGCCTTTGGCCATATCAGAGGCTCATAGTATCGGTAGCTGTCATGACTAGCAAAGTCTATACCTATACCGGTCATCCATAAATAGTCAATTTACTGACCCTTTTCAAAGTTTCCAATTATCTAATTCCTGCTTTGCTTTTACTTTTCTCCGGCAAAGAAGTACTGTAGATGGGATACAAGACGACATCTGCGAAACATTGGCTTTCCTACCCTCACTCCCCCCTTCCTAGCCTTTACTTGTTGATTAGCTGGCTGGTCTGGCCCTCTCTGCCAAAGTAGATGACTTATGAAAAGCCTCATGTGGGGGGCCTTCATACATACATACACCTACATAATACATACATACACATACATACACACACACACTCCCTATAAACCGGTGCACCACTCAGAGGCCACGACAAACCAAGCCCTGAACGGACCACGAGCCAAAATACTACATACAAAACGATATCTTACGCTACCCATTGTGTATGTCCGTCAGCTAGGCGGCGAAGGTTGATTTCGGCTACCCCAAGGGAGAAAGGGTAGTATCGCAGACAGACCTATGTATGGTAGATGAAGAAGGAGAAGGGGCACCGGGCCTTTCTATTTGACGCAGCTTTTTGTACTAGCAAACAGCACGAAAGCCAACGAAGAGCAGATAGTTGGACCAAGAATATGCGCCCCCAAGCTGTATTGTACCCTAACGCCCAAGTTCGCAAGGTTCCACCGAATCAAGACTCCCACACACCGCCCTCTTTTCCTTCCTCCCTACTCCCATAATACAGAGGGCGATCCTTTAGCCGTTTGGCTCATTCTTTTCCCCATTTATTTTGTGGCCGCCACCCCCTTCACCCCCCCTTTTTTCCTGAAAAAAAAAAAAAAAAGTAAAAAGATCAATTGGAATAAAGAAACGAGAAGGAAAGTTGTTTGACTGGCTGGCTAGCAGGTTGGTTTGTACATTCAATAACAAGTCCACTCCGGGAGCCCAAAGCAACAAGTAAATTTTCCGCAAAGTGATAGGGTGTTCCGAGACAGGTAGCTATAATGGCTTTCACCGCAAATTAACGAACCCTGAAGACAAGACGGACGAGTGGATGACATTGCTCAAGAGCATGGGAGCATGGGAAAGGGTTCTTTCTTTTCTTTTCCACTTTGACAGGCATCATTTTAGGAGGCGCGCATCCGAGGTTGACCAACGCCGCCGAGATCACACCGATCTTTGCCGAGACTCCTTCTAGGTAAAAGTACCGTAATAAACGCGGTCGGAACACCTTCTGTGGATAGGTGAAAAAAGGGTTCCATTTCGCGAATTGCCCTGTCGGCGGGCCCATGTAAGGTAGGGAAAGAGTTGGGATGTAGAGTACTACTGTAGAGTCAAGAAAGAGCTGCTCGCAAAGGGAGACCTGAGGTGATACCCGGAACCGTTATGGGAAACCTTTGTTGTGTGGTGGGGGGCCGTTGGGAGTTGGCAGCTGGACGGGTGCCCTACCTACAGTAGCCTTTGCTTTCCCACTCTGTTACAGGCGTGTGCGTGTGGTTACATGTAGCCCAATTTCAATGTACTCTACTGAATCGATCCAACTGCAAACGTTTTTCCCCTCCCCTCTTAATGTTAGATTCGCCAGGGGACAGAATGAGTTGATTGTGAGTGTTATATCTTTTTTGAGTTTGAGGAACTTCAAATGAAATGCCTTGTCGGACAGGGACAGAAACACAACGCATAATAGTGACTATTCCGGGGGCTTTAGACGCTTGCCGCGGTAGAATTGGATAATAGTGACCCAAACGTTGCCATTCGCTACCTACCCAACCGGATGCGTTTCCTCTTGCACCTTATAGGCTTCTTTGATATTGTTGAGTAAATTAAGGGTGTAAATATTGAGGCAGTGTAGTAGACGAAACTCGAAGGACTGTTATGTTGAGTGCAATCGGTGTAACACTTACGGGTACCACAACCGGCACGAATCGGTCTGCCGATTTAAGTTATAAATCGGTATCGCCGATGAGGGACACACAACCCAGGAATTGATAAAAAGATACATGGCTGGCAACCTATCCGGCCATCCAGTGTACATACAGTGTACAGTGCGGCACCTTACTGTACACTCGCGTTCCAAAAGTTCCGGCACCCAAGCTGGTACTGTGACACAAAAAGGCAATATTGGATGTATTATTATGTAGAGGTACTTTAGAATTAAATCAGGTCATCGACTGGTCGCTCAGGTATCACCTTCTTCCCCGCTTTCTCCCTCCTGACTACCAAACCACGATAGCCTAACTTCCAGCCATAGAACAAAAACGAAATGGCACCTCCACATGCTTATCTAAATAGCCTGGAATCATGTCGAGGTACATATACATAATAATACATTCACTATATGATTCTATGTCACGGTACCAGTCGGGGTGCCAGAACTTTTGGAATGCGAGTGTACATACCCACCGCCAGCTGCCTACATACGTATAAACACCCGTTCCGAACGCCGAGCAACAGCAATGCATAACGGATTCTTGGGTTGTCCTTTTCAACAGACGAATAAGTCATGGGGAGCGGAGCGCTACCATTCGGCTATCATGAATTGACCTAAGTATGATAGGATTCCGTGTTTATTACTTGTATGGAGGGTGTATCTTGTATGGAAGGTGTAATAAGACGTTCGTTGAAACTAATATATATAAATTATAGAGAAGGGACGAAGGGGGGAAAGAGGAGGAACTGCCAAACCCCCAGAACAATCAACCTCGAGTACGAGCAAAGTAGTACAATAGTGTACGAAGGTGGTAACCCATGCAGAACATCAAAGTTCGGCTGCTGGGAGGTTCGCAGATCCCGCAGCGGGTGACCAGAGATAGATACGAGCACTCAACCCTACCCCGGGGATAGTGAAATAAAATAATTCCTCATATTCATGCATATATGCACTGGGTACTGTACATAGAGATTAAAAATAAGAAAAAACAGGAAGGGATATAGAGTTCACACCGTTTTTCATTAAACTTTCGATCCTTCCTCCCCTTGATCACTCGCGATGAATCGCGTGATGTAGCATGTCGGTTAGGCCGTGTCCCCCTACGAGCGCTTGAGTGCCGGCGCAGTACCGGTACTTTGCACGGGCTATCAGGATACGGCCACCGCCAGGCCCTATGAGATACCTTCCCTGATGAGGTATCGTACTTCTAGGACTGCGCTATGCTTGCAACTTTAGGGTCTTTTTTTTCTTTTCTTTTCTGCCTTTTTAATGTACTCAGTCGGCCCTTAATACGAACAGGTATCGAACATTGGACATCCTTACCAGGATATACGCAAGACTTGTGACAATGCTTACTCGTAATTTTCTGACGTTTGTAAACACGACTGCTATTGCATACGGGCAAAAAATCGCCCGGAGCCGCAATATTTTGGTAGCATGCAATAGCAGTCGTGTTTACAAACGTCAGAAAATTACGAGTATGTCAAAATGTACATACTGTACTCTTTCCCTGGTTTTCAAATAACGGCCTGATTGGTGTCTTTCTTCTCGGCAATCGAGTGTTCCATGTCGGCCTTATGTGAGGGTAATGATTGGAAGCTTCAAGCGGAAAAGACAAATGCGTCAGTCAATAATGCAGTGAATTTTCTTTCACATACTCGAGTACAGAGCGGCATATATTTCATCCTTTCTCCTTTCCCCCCACCCCCCCAGTCCAGTCCAAGGAATGTATGCACATCTTAGTCGCACATCAGATCTTTTCCTACTTTCCCTGGCGAAGTAGGAGAAGAACAAGGAAAAAGGAAAGAGAAGAAAAAGAGAGGCGATATAGGGCATCATTTCTCAACAGCTACCGCTGCCAACGTTTGCTGCGATCATTTCTGAGGAAAAAAAAACTCCTGTGAATGACGCGAATACACTTGGTGCTTGAGGCCCCACAAGATTCGCGATTATGCAAAGGGAAAAAGAGCTCGTGCCTCTTTCGGTTCACGAGTGGAGTACGGTATCGGAAACCCCGCCGGTAGGAGTAATGAGTGCAGGGTCTTTCTTTAACCACCTTAGTGAGTAGTCATTAGGTTTGTTGATCCTTGGGGCCACACTTGGCGCCCAATCTTTCTCCGGGAAGATTGACTTTATTGTCCGCTTTCCTCCAGCAGAGGTATGATATCAACCTATTCGGAATTACCCATAGGCAACCGGAGAGAGGGATAAGTTAAACACTATTGGTTCACCATCTCCCACCCTCTCCCTCCACTTGGCAAATGCAAACATAGGCTTCTCCACTGGGAACTAACTTAACTCTCCCGTCAACGATATGGCCGTTTCCCCCTTCGACGGGGAGACCTAAGAATTTGTAGAACACAAAGCTATGAAGAGCATCATTTTTGCTCCTTTTGTTAGTGATAAACCGAGTAGGAAAAATGTGTGAAAAATAAGAGAAAGAGGGAAGAGATAGAGTGCATCGATAGCTCGCGGGACTACCTTTTTCCCCTTTTTGGCTTGTTTGATGTATTAACGAGAGCAATGGTTCAAAAACATTTTACCGGGGGTTTGCCTTCGTCAGCAAACATGGTCCGTACGAGGTGGTATTCGAGTTGATGGAACTGTATTGTAAGTTTAGGCTTTGCGCGACTCATCATGCAGTCAGTTCCACACCCTTAAGATGCTCATACTAAACTAATCACGAATAAACCGTGCCATCTGACGATGTTAGTTCAGACCTATTCCCCGGATTTGCAGAAACAAGCCACAGCGGCACGCGGGGGGGGGGAGAGGGAAAAAAAAAGAAAGCATTCAAGATAACGTCTTGCACATCCGGCAGTACCCTTGTTCACTTTCCCTCCCTCTTCTCCCGTTTAAAAAAACAAAAAAGGAAAAACCTCCTCAAGTCTAACGAGAAAACTAGCCAAAGAGCTTTGGTTATTTACGGTGCTCTTACCGCACAGTACTGTAAAACGTTGTGCCCCTCCTTTTTTTAAAATTATTATTATTATTATTTGAAATGTCTTTGATAGGAGCGCCTATTGTTGATCTTTGCCTGCGCCTACGGCGTGCATGGTATTGCATATTGAAAAGGAAAGTTGAGAAAGGAAATAAGACGTGCTGAGAGAGTCATGTTTTTCCCCCTGTGCCACGAAGAATCTCGCTATTTGTCCCTTCGAAAGTAGTCTTGTCAGGATGCTTTTTTTTTTAACCCCCGCCCGCATGAGGGGTCACTCTCCCTCCTGATGCACTAGTGTATACGGAACGCAGGGTGAGACGCCGATGTAGTGGGGAGGGTTTAAAGGAGATGGAGAACACAAGAGAAGGAAAGATTTGTGATAAGGTGGCCCCCCCCCAAAAAAAGGGAGCGAGAGAGAAAGAACGTAGAGTGAGAAGAGAAGAGATCTGCCAGTGTGACTTGATTCCTATGATACCCTTTATTCCTCACTATTCTTCTTTTTTCTTCTACTCATGTTGCCTCTCTCTGGCATAGTGCATAGCTCAAGTAAGAGGGTGGCGTATTTTGAATAAACCCTCTTGAACAGGGAGTGCATGACGATGCATCAGACCATGCTCTTCGTAACTTGACTATTCTACCTACATCATGGGGAGGAAAGTTGGCAGGTTAGAGCAAGCAAGCAATGTAAGGTAGATATAATCGGACTTAAAAACTCAGCCCAGTCTAAGAGGCTCAAGAGGCTTTCCTCCTCATTTTCCCTCATGCTCCTCTCCCTGCTGAGCGTGGCTTCCATGTTCCAGGCTATCCCTGCCATTTTCTACGACGCGATGAGTTGAGATTCCGATTTCCCTTATTCCCTCCATCTATCCAGACAGTTGAGGATGCAAGCAGGTAGTACAGTGGCTTCAGCATGATCAGAGAGCCAGCTCTGCTTCTCCTACATCCTCCTGCTTCTCCTACATTACTATGCTCCACCCACCCCTCCAAAGATCACGCCAACACCCCGCAGTTTCGAGGGTTAGGCTGATTATAGGCTGCATCAGGCCAGGTAGGCAGGCATGTGGAAAGGGAAAAAAAGAAAAGAAAGAAAAGAAAGAAAGAAACGTGTCTCAATGCTGCGGATTTCCTCTGCATGGAGTTTATACAGTACCAGGTTTTGACAAGACTACTCGAGTAGCTGATATTGACAAGGTTATCCTGGTGCGGTATATACGAGTACATTGGCGTCTATCTTATACCGCTTCCCGCCTACAGTCCTCGAGTACCATAGGATATGATACATTCCCGCCTCATCTTCATCCTCCTTCTAATCCTCCAGAAACGCTTTCCATGACCATTGTATGCCGGTACTACCGTGGGGACTTGCGCGTGTGCCTATGCCGTAATCCATCTGGACGAAGCCCTTTCCTTGGAGGCATTCAGCCCCCGGTTTGAAAAAGCGTTTTTTTGAGCCCAGGATTCGAGTGGATCCGTATGCGAAAATGCGTTACACACACCAAAGCCCCCCAAACTTGAAAAACTTGCTTAGACGTTTTTCAATCCTAGGGTTAAATTGGTCTAATCCCTTGGTATATTTTTCTCAATTATTTCATAATAATAATATTATAATTTGAAATTCGTTACCAATCAAGCGCTGGTTACCCCTCGCCCCCCCCCCACAGTCACTGATCAGCGCCAAATAAGCATTCGGACAGGATCGATACCGTCGCATCGCTAGCCTCGTGAGCCACGGAGTCATCTCTCCATCGGCTGACTGGAAAGAAAGCTCAGGGGGGCACCACCACTTCATGATCACATCCATGTAACTTGCAGATCACCCGCCCCTCCCTTTCCGCTGCCTTTCGGTACTTGGCGGATTGATGTTTCAAGGAAGGAAGGAAAGAAGGAAGGAAGAAAGAAAAGAAGGAAGGAAGAAAGGAAGGCGTGATGTGCTGCTGCCCGAGGCATAAAAATAAAAATAAAAAGCGTCCGCCAACTGAAGAGTAGGGCAGAGAGAGACGGTAGGCATCACATGGTGAGCGGGACTGACGGAGGACGAAAACAGAAAATATTCCACATATGTCGAAATGTTGGAAACGGCCCTATTAGCCTGAACAGAAGTAGTTTTATGAGGAAGAGGTAGTAGGGAGGGGGGTTGCTGGGCATGGGATCTACGGGACGGAGGAGGAGAGGGAAAGAAGCAATTTTTTCCTTCCCCATTGCTGTGATGCCGTGGCGCTGCAATGCCATCGGGATTTGCCATGCCGATGCATGTAATTTACAGTATCTCAATCTTCGCTATGAGCTGCCTTATAACTGTGATTTGATTTTGTTTTCCTCTTATGCAGCTAACTTCGCAAACCGGTGTTGCGCAGTTGGTTGGTTGGTTGGCCAGTTGACCTAAATATATAAAAGAGCTCAACCGGGATGCAAGGGGCACAGCACAGTACGTACAGTACAGCATGGCCGTCATCAGCGATAGTTTTTGACGGCTGTATGTACCTATGTACTCAGCCCAGTGGGCAGTAATGTAGGCTGATTGGCGGTAGACTTCTCATCCAATCGTTATGGTATTTGTATCTGCACAGTATTGTACTGTGCAGAAACAACCACAGTGATCAGATCAGGAACGGGGGGGCGTTAACAATATGGGAGCTAGCTAGCCAGCGAGGGCGGTATTATTATTATTATCATTATTATTATCCTTTTCTTCCGTGGAAGCCTCGATCTGATACTCGCCTCAGTCCAAGAGTATCCGGAAACAGGGGTTGAGGGTTTGTACAATATGGGCACTGAGATACCGGTACGCACTGATCTTTTGCAATATATATTTTGTGGGTCCCTGTTTTCGGATAACTTCCTGCCTGGGGCAAGTACAGTACAGTGCAGTGCAAATACGGCGGAGTGACTGATCGAGCTGGGATGATTCCTTATATTGTGCCGACTTATTATGACAGGCTAACTTGGCTTTTCTCAGTCGTAATCTCAAACAATGTTTCAGTCGGAGTTGGAGATATCCTCGGAAAGAAACCACCACTAGCATGGCGGAGAATTTCTTGCTCAATCTGTCTTATCTATGCAACGACAGCGGGAAAGTCGTATCATATTATCTATCATATCTTGCTCCAAGACATTTTTTTTTCTTCTTTTCCTCTGTCGTCTCACTTTGTTTCGATTTACTCGTAATGTTTTCGTAGGTCGCATAACTACCACCACCTCTTGCTCGGTCCGGATCCTGACCTCGTGAGAAGGAAATGCCAAGATGTGCAGTGAGAGTGTGTGAGTGAGAGAGAACCTCGGATGTACGGTAGGGATATGTTCCATAGCCAGCCAATATATCATACCTATTTTTTTCTTTTCGATATTTGGAAGGAGGAATTTGAAATTTGATACATTTGTGTTGATTGGTTCTGGACCCGTGAACACATACGCCCTAGCGTGGGATATCGTGCCATGGGGCATGGAGGCAGCAGGATAAGTGCGTGCTGCGCGGTGCAAGTGCTATGCATACCGAGCCTGTCTATCGTTGTGATGAGAGAGGGCTCGAATGCTCCATTGTATAACTGCAACAGTAATGTGGCCTGCATAAAGGTGTTCCTTGCAGACAGCACACATTTTGTCTGCCTACATATCCTGGCACCCCCCCTCCCCCCATTTTCTCAGACCAGCGAAAAAACTACGACAACCTGGAGAGCGCAACTGCGTGCATATACAGTATATACTCGCGCTCTGCTGATATACCCTAACCCACTCTCTCTCAAAAAATTTAAAACCTTTTTTTTATAATATTCCTATCCTATTCTCAACCTTAGGTTAATTATTACCGCCTCACCTATGATGTAGCAAACTATTCCCTTGTTTATCTGCCAGTAGAGTCTCCCCCCCACTGTCCGGTCCGCGATCTGATGTTTTTCCTTAAAACATTCACCGTTTCTCTTATTGCCGTGCTTTAGTAGCTTAAATCCTTTTCGCCTATGGTGAGTGCCTTGTTTGTTCACCTATGGCCTAAAATGTCCCGGATCGATAGGAAGTATTGGAAATCGCTTCTTGAGATGGAATTAACCTGGATCTTCAAGGGGAATACTTGTAGAGAGGAAGAGAGTGGGGGAAGGCCTCAGGTATGTGAGGGTGTGGTCCGCACACACACACACACACACATAAACACACGCACACACAATTCCCCTAGTCACAATTAATCACTCGCTTCATCCATGGTTTTTTTGGTATGGATGTTGTTGTTTTGCATGCATGCATGAATAAGACTCTGTGATCTTTTCATGTTACGGAATCGTTGGCGGTTGCTGTCTTTTTTTTCTTTCTTCCCTACCCTTTTACTTTCTTATGTTTGTGGAACGCTTTTTGGGATGGGGAGAGGGGGGGGCAGATGTTGGTTTCGAATGAGTGAATTAGATGCGGGGGCGGTTAGATTGCGGCAGGTACTTGTGATTTTTATTCCCTTTCCTCTCCTTTTTTGGCTGTCGCGGCACAATACAATTCGCAGGGAACACCCCCGCTACCACGAAGGTTACCGGATAGAGCAGAATCTCTCAGGATTCAGAATTTCTGTTTGTGGTGTGGGAATATCTGATCTGGGTGCAAGTACTCCTAAGGAAGATTAGTGTTTTCTTAAGGTTAGTCCTGGCTGGTCTATTGGTTCGCGTCTACCAAAATTTGTAATTCGTTTAGCCGATAGAACTAAACAAACCTTGGGCACGCTAGACAATGCCTACTTGCTCCTCGCCCGGAAGGGGTACTGTAGCTGGAAGTGTAAAATACCCTCCTATGGCATTCTAATTAGCAATCGCTTGTGCCCAATGCATGGAGGGGTAATAGTGGGCATCATCATCCTCACGGATTGCCCTGCCAACAAACGAGAGGAGATCTACTCGTAGTGAGTAGGCAATAATCAAAGGGGCCGGGGGTCGGAAGGAAACAGTAATAACAGAATTGGATTATGGTACATACATCCAATGAAAGCTTTCGGGTTCCGAGGGTAATCCCGTGATTGATTGATGGGGTTAAGCATTCCACCCCCCAGAGTGACTCCAGATATAGACTGTATTCAATATGCCGAGCTTCTATAGCGCCAAGTTAGGGCGGAGAACAAAATAAATAAATAAGAGTGAAGCAAAGCAACTGCCGGGGAGTTAGGCTCCAGCGTGCCGTTGTCGAGATCAAAACCGAGACATACGGGTTTTCTGAGAGCTGCAAGTAATCTTTGCTTACCCATCCGGGTTCGCACCCCCCCTTCTCAACACACAAGCACCAAGCACGCTATGGCGTGCCGGAGCATCTGAGTATTGGCGCTCAGATGTGCACGGGTTATTTTCCATACTCGAGTGCATATTTTTCACCCTTGTGATTGGGCACTTCATCCATAACACCTGTAACCTGTTTTCCTTCCACCCCAGCCAAACAGCAACCTCCTTTCGTTCTTTCTCGGATGTTGCTATACAGATATAGAGAGGTTCATGATAGGTCACTCGTCCCAATCAATATGTTAAATGGAATACCCTAGTTTTTTATAGTTCCTGATAATCTTTGTGTTTCCCACTCGAGCCTGCAGAGCCGTTTCCGAAACAGCTTGTTTGCCGAGATCTACCCCCGCCTTGCGAAGACGAAAAGGAAGGGGAAAAAACAAAAAACAGCTGGCAAGGCTAAGTTATTGTAGAAGTTTCGGGCAAGGCGGAGGCGGCGGGTGACACAAATGACTCTCGTCCTTTCCCTTCCCCCAGTCCCTCCCCTTCGAACACCTGTTCGGCAATCGAAGAGGAAATTAGAATTAAGCGAGGTAGTGAGTAGAACCGGAGGGGGGAGAGAGCCTGGCTGCCTCCCCTCGTTAAAAAGAATCAACTGGGATAAGCTTAAATAGATTCACACCAAGACTCGGAAATGTTTCCAATCCTGTGGATCTACCGGCTATTTCCAGGTGACGATCTTGATATCACCATCTCACAACCGCCCTCTTCCACTGCTCCCTGCGCTCGAGGTTAGTAAGTTAATTTATAATCTCTTCTTTTCTTTTCTTTTCTTTTCTTCGTATCGATGCTTCCCCTCTTCGGCTATTCTATTAAGGTTAGTTCCGTTAGCCAATTAGTGATGGCGGTGGAGTGGCACGAGTGTGAGACATTGGAGTTGCTTGAACGAGAGAGAGAGCGGGAAGTTTTAGTTTTTTTTGAAAAAAACTTGCTTTCCGCCCACTCTCCACTCCATACAAGCCGCACAGTACCGCATTAACTTGAATACCGTAGAAACTGAAATAATTGGGCCTCGAAAATGCGGTTAATTTAAGGTGTGTATTGCGAATGATCTTCTTGTCGCAATAAATAGGGGTTTCATTATTTCTTGGCAGCTAATCATAGTGAAGACGATGCCAACAAAGGAGAAAACTCTCCATAAG
>Ga0307509_10000272_pt1 | contig 85249 bp, 83 predicted proteins | sample 10_EM_MG_FD_202245 | JGI IMG/M metagenome (GOLD analysis project Ga0307509, IMG submission 202245) | Populus trichocarpa ectomycorrhiza microbial communities from riparian zone in the Pacific Northwest, United States - 10_EM | ecosystem: Host-associated > Plants > Roots > Unclassified | place...
CGTCCCAACGCTGGTGCGGGAGGGGGGTGTTGGCTTGTCCTTTTGAACTCAGAATCCTAAGGTAGGGTAACTATAGGTCTTTATTCACTAATGGAAGGCTAAGCCTTCCGGTATGCCTAACAGTAATGTTACGGGTAGCTAACTCGAAGAGATATTGAGCTAACTAGGCCGTGGTTTGAGGGTACGGAGATATGTCAGGAAGGCTCGGTAAAGTAATCGGAAAGTTAAAGTTCTCGAACTTAGAAGGTTTCTTAATAACTTGTTATATTGTTAAGGTCTCTTCTCTGTTGCTTGATGATTCTTCAACCACCGGGAGAGCCCTTCTATTTATACTAAATTTACACTACTTACCTTTCTCAAGGATTTATGTATCTTTCAGTCTTTTGACTTTTGTTCAGGCAAGTGGGAACACTGTTTGACCCTGAGAGTAATTACCCTGCTCGAACTCAGAAAGTCTCCCGACTACTAATTCATCTGGGGGTGTTTCCACTCCACCAGTAGATAGTCTTCGATCTCTTCGTCCTAATGAACTATGATTTAATATATGCAGCCTATAAGTAAACATGCCAATAGTTCTTATGGAATACCAAGAGATCAGTTCGGATAGCCATCTTTTAAAGCAGCATGCATATATATGCAGCTGCATCAGATATGTCATAGAGTTCAAACATCTTATCATTCCAAGCAGTAGATTACTTCGAGGAACGTGAACTCTTTCGGTTACTCGAGTAGCTACCACAGATGCCTCCGGGTTTGTCCTACTTCTAGTGAGCTTTAAGGTTCGGGTATACAGTCATCTTGATGAAGCTGTATCTCTTGTACTAATATAGGTGAGCTATTCTTGTATGCGTAACAGGTAACCATAAAAAAATGAGATATATATTATATTATCTATATAAATAGTATTGATACTATATTGAAAATTTGTTCGAAAGTACTTTTCAATATGGAGAATCAGAATCTCAAGTTTTTATTTAATAATAAAAAATAATTCTTCTTGTATACTTACTTTATTCCAAACTGATTTAAATAGCATATTGCTGATAATAGTTGTCAAGAAAATTGAAATCAACTGCAAAAATAATGGTAGAAGTCAATAATAAGATCACAAACTCATGTATTTGAAGTATGAACTGCTTTGATATTTGCTGATAGCAATATTGGGAGGTATTGTAACTTTAAAAAAGAGTATAGCTTAATATATAGCTTAGAAATGGAATCTGATGATATCTACTTATGGGGTTTGCGTAATAATTCAATATTCTGTAATATTCTTCAATAAAGTCATCTCAAATGCTATATAAATATTCAAGTCTGTTGGTAATGTCTTGCATATTTAATTCAATGATTGTTAGATGGTAATTTAAAGTGAAATAATACCCTTCAGCTACAACCATGTCAGCTATACATATAGGATAAGGCTAAATACTTTCTCATATTGTCCAGTCATATAGTGTAACGACCCTACGATAGGTAGCTACAATAACTACCACCTTAGCCCAAATGGTATACCAAGTGGTAACCAGAGGTGGTATGGTCTCGTATAGACAGAGCTGGTAAACCTAGGAGAGAGCCTAGGGAATAGTTGAGTAGCCTTAGGCACTCTACTAGGCAGGGTAACCTTTCGGAAGAACGTTCGCATAAGGTCAAGAGAATTATGGGAATGTTACATGGACCTCCGAGACGACTTTTGTGGTCGACTGGAGGACTTCCTGAGCGGTTAAAGGCATAAGAAGGCAAAGTTACCCTACCTTGGGAATTTGGCTATTATGCCCATGGGTCCCAGTTACCCTACTGAGGAACCCAAGTTACCCAACCTTCACCGGTAAAGTCATCCTAGGACTTAGAGGCCGATGGCCTCACATTCTACGGGCTCTTAGATGTTCTTGGGCACATACGCATCTGTGCGGGGAGGCCCCATGCCTGTGTAAGAGTGGCCCGAACATACTATTGAACTTGGGTGGGTTTAGCTAACACCCCCCTCTGGCCCCAGCGTTGGGACGGCGCGTCATAGGCAGACGGCTGTGTAGTTGCTCGTTTGCTAGTCAAAAGAGGTCATTGGAGCAGCGGCCGTAACACCATATTAGTCATCGCCGTCCGTCCGACTGAATGTCGTTCGCAGGATATATAAGGGGAGTATGGGTAACCGCCAAAATGGGGGTCACCCATATATGGTCTCTCGGGCATCTAGGAGTCTATTCTAGCCTACGGGTTGTAGGGTTGTCTTCCTAGTGGTACTCAGGTAGTTGCAGAAGGCCAGGGTGCTTTCGAGACAAATACCTCAGTAACCAGCCCGGACCTTCTCCCCTTAATTTGTAGCATTACTATGGGTTGTCAATGAACTCTAGAGGTATGAGTCTTATCACGGTAGAATATGTCCCGAGAGGCTGGCTATGGGTAGTGCCCATTTATCCAACCATCAGCTACATCTCACCGGAGGAGCTTGCATGTCGATTTATCACATTAGATAGTCGTGTAGATTAAATGATGGACTAGATAGCTTGTATAGACGAAACTGCCACTGGGCCAGTGAGTCTACCACCTAGGTATTGACTCCGGTTGTTGTCATAACAGTTAGCCACTGGTATGACTTCGATAGGAAGAGTTTTTCCACCTGCGGTTGTATTGGAGATGCATTGCAGAAACTCATATCCTATTGACTGTTAGGCGGGAGCCTATCTCAAAATCTTGCAAGATAACTCGGGCCGATAATCTTAATCGTAGACGGAGATTGTCTAGAAAGGCTCAATGTCTAAAGCAGTTGTAGGTAATGTGATAAAAGATTTCTAGCGTAAACTTTTTATAATGATAAGATCTCTTCTCCGTTGCTTGATGATCTTCAAATAGCTCGGGAGGCACCTCAATATTTAGATGCCGCGTCTGGGTGGTCGCAGGCTACATCTAGTTCTCATACTAACTAAGTACCTACTAATAAACTCCAGCTTTTTCTAAAAGTGCGAACATCATTTGACCCTGACAATTCTGTTATCTCACTTCGACTTCCGAATCGCAACAACATGAATTTTCCTGACAGTGCTCCCACACATCAGTTCATTGGTTATGATCCATCTTCGTCGGCATGGAGTCTTGTTTACCATTGCATACGCAAAATGGTCTCCATAATCGAACCAACAAAGGGGCCAGCTTTGTTATCGAACCTCTCAGCATTGCAGATGCTTTCTGCACTCGACAACTGCGAGGCATAAGATAGACTTGTCACGACAATCACTCCAATAGCCATTATCCCTCCATAGTCATATCGTTATCGTATGGTTCCATCAGTATCCGAAGAATACTATTGACCTATGTGAGTGCGGGTATGCCTGATTTTCCAAACTACCTCATCCAACAACACCATTCACTTCTGCGACTTTCATCGCGAAAGCATGGAGTCTAGAATGTGTGGCTGAACCATTGTCCGTAATAACGTCCCGTTACTTAATGACCACCTTCGCGACTCTTGTCTTTAGTGCTCACTAACCTTATGCGACGCTCACCGATTTGGCTCAAGCCACTTGCATAAGCTCGTCAAGGGTCTTCCCTCATATATCCTGCGAATGGGATCCGGTCAGACAGACAGCCGCGACGTAAACGGGGTTACGAGAAGGGTTCCAATGACTATGTTTTTGGTGAGGGGACGCAACTACGGCGACCTCTGCCGGTGTAGCGCCGTCCCAATGCTAGTGGTGGAGGGGGGTGTTGGCTTTGTCTTTTTGAACTCAGAATCTTAAGGTAGGGTACAATAGGTCTTTATTCACTAAGGGAAGGCTAAACCTTCCGACATGCCTAACATTGACGGAGTTAAGTGTACCCAAGTTCTTCTGATACCTCCAGAAGGATAATTCCTAATGGAGGGTAGAACTCGGACAAGCCCTGAGCAGGACAGAGTACATGTACAAGGTCGGAGTAGTGGTGAATCTCAAAGGCTTAAATCTGATATCTACTTAAGTTTAAGCGTTTGGCATTCTACTTCGACAACAAAAAACTTTTCCTCAAGAGAACTAAATTGAGTGAAGCTTCGAGCTTAACTATATTAAGTTTTACCGTTGATTCTTCTGAATTATTTTACCTCATCTTTATCTTCTACTTTGAGAGTTTGGTGCGATCGCAACCTTAGAGTTCACCTCTCTACAGGGTGCCCCGTTACAGTGGGATCACTTTCGAGTCGTAGGAATTGATGAAGTAGTAATAACCCTTGTTGCAGGAAATCTTCACTTCTAATATAACTAGTACAAGTAGTAATAATAAGTATGAATGCCTGACTATTCTGTATGAAATACTATAAATTCAAAAAGATTTTCCTGCCCAACTTGACCTAGTGTTCCAGATCACTAATTATTCCTGAAAGATTTTCAAATTTTGGTTATTTGGGATACAGGTAGTAATTTATGACTTTGTAATCTTATTTCACATATTTTTACATCTAAACCTGTTCTCAGTCTGGTATACGAAGTGCTGTAATACATCTGGTATGAAAATTTGTCATAGTAGTAGCTTGTTTGCGACAACTTTTGGAACAAGACTGTTGTATGTAGTTCTATGGAAAAGGTGGTAAAAAATATACTACAAATCTGCCTTCCTGTCACAAATCGTGACTAAGCAAGGATTTCACATGACTAATACTTATTAGTCATAGGTACATTTATGTTTCACGCTATGCAGTCAGTTGACTCATAGTTTTCACATGACTCACAATTGGGTCATTTGTTTATTATAATTGGTTAAGGTTTTTATGACTTATAGTTTATAGTTGTAAGTCATAATGATGTAATGACTTTTGTGCATGACTCATATTATGAGTCACAAGTTTCACTCAGGTGACGCAGTTTGCGCACCTGACTTGTTTTATGTTTACCAATACCTTTAGAAATATAATATTATCCAGTCAGCAATATTTCTCTGCTATGCTCTTTGTCATTGTGTACTTGTATTGGTATACTTCGCATATTCTTCCTTCTACTTCAAGCGCAATACTACAAAAACTGTGTAGATTCACTATTGTCCATAGATCTTGAATTGCACAAATTACAGACATAACATCCTAAGAATCAATAGTATTTTCCAGACAGGGTATAGGTTGGAGAGTCTCATGATCTTATTAAACTATATTTAAAATCCTGTTAACTTACCATACCTATTGTAGTTTAGTTAGTTACTCATGTTAAGATTCCTAATTGTAAAGTATTTCTAATGTTTAGGTATACTTGAAAGGGTATGGGAATTTTGTGAATATGGCTATAGTACTAAGATGCCCTAAGTGCCTTAGCCTCTACCGCACTGGCAGGCCTTACAAACTGCTTAGACTTATTTCTCATTGACATAAAAAAAGAAAGAAAAAAGCTTGCAACACAGTTACTGTTCACCTATATAGCTTCTACCCCTGCCTCTGTTATTTCTCCTAAAATACATCAATTATAAATACTCATTTTCCAAAGGAAAATTGTCCATTCTGCCTACTTTAGATTCTAAATTTCTACTACTTTGCTCACTCATTTCTCCCTCCCCTACTCTAGCCCTCTTGCTACTTCTCCCCTTTAAACTACTGTATCCTGTACTGTATACCACATCCTTAATTACACCCTCCTTTAAGTGGAAAGGAACCTTGCTTTGAGTAGGACGGAATTTTGCTTTATATAGGTTTTTAGTATTGGGAGTGGCTATTAGGAAGGTTATAAAGATGAAGAAGAAAAAGGACAGCAAGAGGGAGAACCAGCATTAGCAAGAATAACAGAACTAGCAGTCGTAAAAACAACAGAACCAGCAGCAGCAGTAGCATGGCGGTACCCTAGATATCTAGGATAAAAGTATCTGCCCAACTACAAAAGATATGCTATTGTCTCCTATAATATAACCTGCCTCTCTCCATACAGTATTCCATAGCCAAGCAAGCCTAGTATATGGTCAAAATATCTATCCAAATAATCTCTGGCTTATAAATGTTCCATATGTGCTTTAGTCATACAGTATACTTGCTTTATGCAGAATATAGTATGTAGAAACTTAAAATGACGATTCCTATACAAATTGTCCAGCTACAATTCTGCTACCGAGCCCTGTTGAATCAGCATGTTAATATATTTAGTAACCTCTTCAGAATCCCACAGTTAGCCCCTCATCGGTATCTGAACCCTATTCAATATGAGACAAAATATCCTCAAACTATTAAAAAATCCAAAATGCTGTATTATTTACAACTTGTGCTTGAATTTCGACATGCAGGATACCATCAATTCTCAACTGAAGAGACTACTAAAATCAAATTAGGAAGAGTCCTTCAAGATAGATAATAAGCCCAAATTGCAGTAAATTATTGCCAATATTGTTATTCTGAATAATAAGTAAGTCATTCAATATTCTCTACTGTCTTGCATAAAAGAGCATTGTTTCAGGATATCTGAGTTTTCTATTTTAACGCCAGAACTAGAGGGTAGCTCAAGGGACAGCTAGAAAAGATAGCAGCAAAGTTAAGAATGGAGTGTATATAATTGAATGACTTTTGTGAATACGACTGCTATTGCATACCTCCAAAATCTAGCCTACTCACTGCACTAAGATATTTGTCAACTCAACTACTATTATATGCCAGCATAATTGTGTTCGCCTAGGGCTAATTTATTGTCAGTATGCAATAGCAGTAGTATTGACAAGTGTTAGGCCTCTATCAGAAGACTGGATTTTGGCAGTATGCATTAGCAGTCATGTTTGCAAACATTGTTCAATAATATGTGGAGCTTCTGTGGACTTTGATAGTATGCCTACCCTGGCTGCACTCCTAGGCTACTGTCAAGATAGCAAACTCAAACAGCTTGAGACAATTCTCTCTTATCCAAGTTAATACTACCATATTATCTGGCAAAAGTCTAATTGATGCTACTAAGGCTTTTTTTAGACCAGCTCCATTATTACGGCCTATACATATTTAAACTATGATGAATTTGCCTTCTTTGTGCCATCCTGTTGGCTCAGTGGTCTTACTTTATCTTTAGCTCTAATCTGACTCTCACCAGCTTATACAGCATACCATATAATCTAGCAAAGATTAAATTCGAGTGAAAGCTAAACTAAGGCAATTAAGTGAGCAGTAGGGCATAAAGAAGGTAAATTCACCATAACTTAAATATATAGGCAGCTGTAATTAGACAGGTTCAAGAAAATTCTTGGTTGCTTTAATCTAACTTTTGCTAGATTATACAAATACTCCTTCTAGAGGCTATACTGATACCAAACAATTCTTTGGAATAAGGTTCCATGTTACAAATTATTACTAAGTAAGGAAAGATTCCACATAACTAATAGTTATTAGTCATAAATATGTTATATTTCATGCTATAAGGTCAGTTAACTTATAGCTCTGATATGACTCACACTTGCACATCATTGTTAAGTTATGATTAGTCTAAGATATGTTGCGGGTGACTCTGGGAAAGCAGTCACTAGGGTTAGGGTTGTGGGAAGAGTCTCTATATAAAGAGATTGAATTACAATAGTTAGAGTTCTTCACATAACCATTTAAGTACTTTCCTATAAGTTTACTTTTATCAGTTATATTTTACGAATAAAATATCTTTATATTCTTTATTTATTGAATTACCTTTATTTATATATAGCTACAAGTCTTATCCAAATGACACCCCATATCTCTCTCTGTTATAAGATAACCAAACAAACTAAGAAAAAACTATAAGATAGTCTACAAGGATATTGAGACTGTCATGATATTAATTATGAATATAAGTAAGTCATTACCTGTTATATATTAATCTTATAGGCAAGGATCATTACATTGCATGTGTAATAAAAGCTGGGAATAATAGAGTAGAGCAGTTGTTGAAGGAGCTCATGCTAGTGGTCCTCCGATATGCTGCTTCACAGACGATTGTCTTCAATCATATTGACTATAGCATACTGGATATATGAAAGCGGTTAAAAAAAATAGCAACTCCGATAAGAATAAGAATACTACAATTTCAAACTCTGGAGGGGTAAACACAGGCAAACATAATATAATAACAATGAAGTGGGAAACAATTAGAAACCAGGCCTTTATATCCAGAATGAAAACGCGGAAATAAGATATTAAACTTGAACTCAGATTGGCCAATACCGCCATCTCCGAACAGGCTATTCAAGCGTTACAAGAGTTTAGCACAATGCTCCTGCCATTAAGGCTGACCATTGAAGCCCTTTTTCAAGTCTTTCTTCCTAAAGAGCATGAGAAATATACCTTAGCCTACAACATAATCTACAACAAGGCTTATGGCAAGGGTAAATGAGACCCAATTGACAAGGCATTTGGGATATGGATATCACATTCTCTGGGTATGAATGTCAATACAAATAACTACAAGGACTTGGAGGATGTCTGTCATGAATGGTGCGTAATTGTCACACTAGGAGATTTTGAGAGCGGCAATGCCTGCTTTCCCAAGCTTGAAGTTCAGATTGAATCCCCCCAGGCTTGGTTATTTTTATGTGCTAGTATGCTGTGGAACATTTTATCAGCTCCTATATGAGAAGCCAATATAGCATAGTCCACTTCACCCACCAAACCATACATGATTCCTACCTAGTTCTAGCCGTGAAGCCCTTATGGGAGTTTGAGAAGATGCCACAATCATGGCAGAAGGGGCACCAGTATTTTTTCAATATCCAATAATGTTTTTACTCTCTTATTTGAATTTTACTCCTTACTCAGTTCTTTGTACTAGGCCACATACTGTTAAAGAGTTGGCAGCAGTGTTGGTGCCTGTTCTTGGAGTTGTCAAAAAGTCAGTACCTTTTTTTCCTATTTGTTTTATTTTTATATACATATATATGTTTTTTCATTCTGGGGGGGGAAATAATTTGGGACTGCTTTTTTTTTTCTCCCTCTCTACCGCTACATCATATCTAAGCTCTACGCCAAATTCCTTTTCCCTGATACCACAGAAAAACTTTCTTGCTCGGAGTCTACAATGTTGGATCGGTGGTACCACACTCGAGTTCTTCGGGGGAGATTGAAGACGAGGATTAGATCGATTTAGTTCGCAAATTTGCAAGCCCTCCCGAGTATGTGGAATCGGCGCGGGGCAGCCAACTTGGAACAGCTCGATCCAGCACCAGAGTGCTCAGGAAAAAATCTGGCAGTCCAGGTCGTGGCGGCGGAGGCATCGTGCTCGTTCCAAAAGCCCTTGTTGCAAAGGATCATGACACAGACGGAATCGGCTCCCGGGTCGTCCCCCGTCCTACGTTGAAGTGTTACCGGGTGCTCAGAGGCTATGAAAGTCTTCCACGAGGCTGGCGCCAGGAAAAGCTTCATTTACAGGCCTTACACCACCCGAAATAATGGGTGATCGTGGAACCTAGGGGTGTTTGCCCGGGGGGAGCAAAACCCGGATGTGGTCGACAGTGTGGCCCGAGTTCCTCTCCGCTGCGTATGCTCCGGCAGTGATGTCAATTTTGTGAAGGAATTACTCGAATACAACTCGAAGAGACAGGTGTTCAGAGTGAGCGTCCCCCACAGTAACCTACTGGTAAGCGAAATCTTGTACTGGTGGTTGTTCTGGCGTTGCTTCATTTATCATATACATATTTACATCTATGATCTCCCTTCTGGCTAGACCACACTCATGGTCGGTCACTCGATCTAATGATCTGGAGTGTCAATCATCGTAGTTGCAGTCTTGACACGTTTTCGCAGGAATGTTCATTCAATCCTTTGTCAATCCACATAAAGGAGCATACTCTGGATTGGTAAGGACTCTTCAGTCACTCCACTTTAATTAGTCGAGTGGTCATAAAAGTACAGTTCACTGACACTCCATCGTTGACCGTGCTTTTTACACTAGAGACACCGTTTTTCGTAGTTTCGCAACACAGGCACAAGTTCGATTGTATCTGCGTTATACCGAATGGGAAATCCGGCTATTGCGGTAAACATATCAAGATTTAGAAAACTCAACAGAAGTTCTGTAGCGTATATAAACTTCTAGAATAAGCAATTTTCGGAAACAAGTGTTTTTATGAGTTGCTGTACAAATCCTAGGCGCGTAGATTGAATTGTCGAGCTTTTCTACGTAATAGAGCTTATAGCAGGCTACTTTCTTGTCCGTGACTATTATGAACAGAGGAATGCGAACACCTAGGTTCTTCGCTACTTGGATGTGTTTTCGTGTTAATTCACAAGGGTATTGGCGCGGCGGACATGAGTTATTTATGTCGACTTGCAATTTTGCTTTCGTTACATAGCCTGGAATTTAAAGACATGTGGAACAACACTTGTAGCATTAATATGCTATTAATAGGAAAGAAAACAGGAGTGGAGAATGGAAATCGTCAAGACGTTCCAAACAGAAAAATAGAATTGAGGTTGAGAAAGTCATAACACGCAGACTCGCCGTCAGCTCCAAATGGCAACACAACCAATACTTGCATGATTGGTAAGTCGCGTCCCTACTCATCGTCGTCCTCATCATCGTCACTACCGTCTTCATCTGCCTCCTGAAGCCAAGTGAGGAATGGTTCTGCTGCCTTGCGGACTTTCCTGCTGGTCTGAACATCGACGTATTTCTTGCTGGCCCTACTACCCCACTTGGTGATAGTATCCTCTGAAGCAAGATCGTTTTCGTAGTATGCCATAAGAATGGTAGGGATAGCCGAAATGAACTGTGGATGGTCATTACCCACGAAACGCTCCGTTCCTCCTAACAAGGCTTTTTCATGGAGTTCGGAAGTAATCATCTAAACAGCCTGTAAGCTTAATGGTTTCGATAATATGTAAACATGGGACCACGAACCTTCTTGAGAAGACCAGCGTGAACCTTGACCTGGTTTTTCTTGATGATATTCTCATCGAAGAGAGTTTGAGCAAGCACTTGGAGAGTACGATGGTTCAACTCGATTCCAAGTGCTTGAGCCTTCTTATAAATCTCAACATCGTCCACTTCACCACTATTCTCGGCCTTTTGTGCCACAATCCAAGATCCAAGCTGATCAAAAGGATTGCCACCACTGGCAGCTTCATCGTCGTCACCCTCAATAACCAACGAACGCTTCAAATCGTCGGGAAGGTTTTGGGCACGAGCCTTGATGGCTTCCTCGGACATATCAACCGCCCAATCGTCATCCTTAACCTCGACGCCATCACCATTTGTAGGAAGCTCTTTGGCTTCAGCTTGAATACGGCGGGTGAGCTCGTCATCTGAACCGCCATCGGCTTCTCCATTGATATCCTCAGAGCCGCTGTCCTTGGGGGAGTTGCCATTCTCAGCATCACCGTTCTTCTTGCTGCTCTTTTTGGAGCCCTTCGCCTTCTTTTCCCTCTTTGGTGGGTTCTTGGTAATGAAAGAGGAAAGTTTATGACGAGCATCAACATCGGTGCGCTGACCACAGGCTTTGCAATCGCGAAGAATGGTGCCATCTTTTTGAACAATCAAGTCGGTTTCAGGGTTCTTGCATTTTTTACAGAGCACAAACTTAGAGATAAAAGTGTCCAGATAATCCTGAAGTTTGCCTGCGTCATGGGCGCCATTAATGATATATCGATCATCAGTAGGGTTAGCAGTGACTTGGGCACCGAGCTCGAACCCGAAGAACTTGACAACATCTACACATTTACTATTAGTAAACTGCGGAACTTCCGTTTCCACGAATGAAGAGGCAGTGGCATATCGAGAGTCTGATGATAGAACTTACATGCAGGGTCACGACTCAGGGAACGAGCAACACTGCTGAGGTTGACAATGACCGATTTGATACCGTTACCCTTCCCTTCAATCTTGGACTGAAGACGTTCCATTTTATAACGGTAGAAGGGATCAGTAACATCGCGACGGATATTGATGGAAGCCATGATTGCGGTTTGTCAGGGCTTATTGTTTGGACGAAGTTTGCGTAGTGGTTGACGATTCTAAAGCAAGAGCGACGAGAAAAAACAGCATGAACTAGACCGGATCCGATAGGCTAGGTCGTAGAAGGGATTTTCTTCTGTTTGACGACAAGAAACAAATGGAAAAAGTTTTTTCCTTGACTTGGAGGTTGGTTGCCTGGAGGTCAGACTTTTAAGTGATGGAGCGTATGTTAGAAGCCCGTCTGGTCTTTTTCAAAGGCCGTATAAGCCGAGAGCGAATCGATAGTGAATTTTTTGTGGGGGAAAGATTCATGAACAACGACGGCTCTGTTATATTAATCTCCGGTTGTTCGTGAAAATAAAAATGCTCTTGAGTCAAAGGAAGGGGTTGATGAACACCTGTTTGAGGGTGGAGGATGGAAAAGTCAGGCTCTTCAAACGCGGGGGAAATTTTTTTCTTCGTATTTTTAGGGCAGACGTTGAGGGTGGAGTAAAAGAGAAACGGTCAGTGTGCGGAGAAGAGGAAGAAGGAAGCAAACGGACGTCGGGCGAAAAATCCCTTCCTTTAGAACGTCGTGGATCTGATTACTAAGCCCTACCTGTGCCCCGCTTACGTGGCTGCCACAGCAGCCTTCCCGGTATCCCTCCGGGTGTTCGCCCATTTCGCGTATCTACAACACAAAAGACGGATATCTTAGTGCGAAAATTTAACGATAAACAGGAAAAATCGTAAATCACTACGGGCTCGCCAATAAGTCCCCGAAGAAGATCTGTCACGATATTAGGGGGGTTTTAGGTTGCTTTGTCACCTATTCTTTGCACCGCCTTGGTTACCAACACTGTTGGTCCGAGTGCTTGAAGGCTCAAGAAGGGATCACTTCCTGTCACTCGTCAATTAGCCTCACGCGTTCCAAGAACAGATCCTTGGAGAGCCTCGACAGGAGGCAGTAAAAAAAAAAAGAAGAATTTTGTGGGGAGACTCTAAGTTGACCACTCTATAGAGAGGTAGATAGAATATTGGCTCACCAGGAATCCTAAGCATTCTTGCTTTGATCTTGAACCAAGTATCGTGCTGCCGCCTGTCCTGTCTAGAAGGAGAAATCCCGCCTGGTCTGGCAAAACATCTCTACTCAGATCATCTGCGGGGGGCACTTCTGTCGTATACTATCTCACCAGTCTCTGGTGGCCATTGTAAAGGGTTCCCCTGTGATTTGGAGTGGGTTCGTTGCGCTCGTAGCTTGTTTGGTGTCTAGCAAGAGAGAGTGTATCTGCCTCTGGAACACTGTATATTTTCACGCAGCCCACACACTAACAACTTACCTGGGGCTTCCAAGTGGGCTGTCAAACCTATCGCATTTGACCTCTCCTTAACTACGAACTACCCAAACCCACATTACCGAGCAGGGACAAGCCATCCTACGACAAATATCATATCAACGTCCATAGGATTAGAGATTGTGCGGTAAAAATGGAATGGCAGAGTCTAACTCCCAGAATCCACGCTGTGCTCAGGGCACGGAAGGAGGAGAAACAACCGTATCCTGCTCCTGCACGTTCGGGCTCTGTCTGGGGCCGGCCTTGGCCTAACCCCCTACCTCATGGTGCCCTTCCGGGGACATAAATACTGAAGGTATCATATATCCCATGGAGAGCGGAATTGGATGATAAGTCGATTGGTTGAGAAATTGCGGGGGTTGTACGAATAATGCAGCCTGCGGTATTCTCGAGACTTATTTATCTGCTTAGAAACGTGAGTTCGGGCTGTGTCTGGTACAAGAATGATCGCTAATATATCGCGTGCTAGAGCAGTTCAGTGGTATTGAGCAGCCCATTCCGTCTGGATCCCATCAAGGACCCATAACACTGCCAGGGATAGTGATTCATGCACCCATTTATATCATAGTCCTCTGCACAGTTGATAATCTGACTGCTAGCTTCACTATCATATCCCCGCACCCCCTTGCGCCGACCTTTCCAGTTTATTTTTCATCAAAGTCCCATTTGAACGACAGCCTATCGTTGAGTGCATCGGGCATATAGCTGTCATCGCATCTCCATGCAACCTGATCCGCCTTCTGGAACTGCAGGAATGTTCGAGTTTGTGTTTGGCGCTGTGCTGACTAGTTAACTACCTCTAATGTGCAAAGGAAAGTAAATTCTAAGGTCTATGGTTCCGGACTCCAGCTACCAATGCCATGCTCAGACAGGGCAGCGTTCGGAATACCTCTCCCGCTGCCTATAAAAGTCCCACTAGATTGCTGTCCCAAAGCCATTCAATTTAGGTACCCCCTACCCCAACACAAATGCCGCAAGACTGACTACACCTGAGAAAAGTGATATACAGACAGGTTCGGTGGCAAGCTTGCAGTGAGTCTGTTGCTAACGGGGCCCTAAGCCCAAGACCCAGGCATGTAGACGTTCTAAGTATTTCCCTTCTAAAGTCATCAGTCAACCCCAACAGTTCACAGAAAACTAAAAAAAAATAATCTTAAGTCATCCCTCACAGGGTGGCTCATCTCAAAACCTAGCTCGTCCCCCCCTAAGTACGTTCGCACAAGAATGAGGTAGGACCGCAGAAAAGCTTCAACCCACCTCATCCAAAGAGTTCAAGCAATACAGTGTTAGCCAAGCGCTAATCCTTCCCAGGAACTCTTATCCCTAAATCCAGAAGTTAGAGGCCTACAAGAGATTGCGAGTTGCAAGAGTTCTTCCGGTCGTGCTTTGTAGCAGGGGAAAGTCGGGGAACGCATAACAGCCGGTCACCCAAAAATAATCTCCCCTTCTTGAATTGATCCTAATATACTTCGTATGAGGACCACTCCCGTTCAATGGCCCAATGTGCACTATTGCTGTATTCCACTTCTATAGTAGGTTATTGCAAACCTAAGCTCCTCGGGTTCGGAGACCCTTATAGATTTGGCATCCCGATGCCCACCCAAGTATCCATACGGTGTCAGCAACAACCAAAAGACGCTGTTGTGCGGGTGGAGCTACTGTGTGGATGAAGCGCACTGATGAGAGAAAATGATGAACGAAATGATAGGCTAGGCAATCGATCGAAAAGTGCTGGCCAAGGACAAAACAGGAGACACAGTATATATATCTCTAAACAGCTAGCGACTCTGAAACCCCGACAAAACTCCAAAATACTACGAACTCTGAGGAAATAAACAAAACAAAGCACAATACCGTAGGCTGAATTGCATACGGTGCGAAAGAGACAACACTATTACTGCCCTACACCGACCCGCATAAAGTGCCAACAGCAACACCTGACCACATGTCTCATAGGTAATTGCCCCATGGGCGATACAACATACCTTCAACGGTAGTTGCCTTGACTTTCAGATTCAATGATAACTTTACCTATGATAGCACTTGCAGGCGAGTTCCGGGGCGCCATTTCGTCTATCGTGTCTTTAGAAGAGACCATTAGGAAACAGTATGCAGTATGAAATTTGGACCTATACTCCCCCAGGTCTTCGGAAAGCTTTCTGCCCAACCCAAACCCTAAACCCATTGGCCAAATGCCAATCAGGCCCACGTGATTAAGTTTTATCTGATCGCCTCTCTTTGAAGAGGTTACCCTACCGCCAAGTCTTGTGTTGCTAGCGCCAAACACTAACAACACGTCTTCCCCAACTTCACCAACCTCTTCGATCAACAGCACCATCGTTGCATCCTGCACAGTTCCCACACGTTACGCCATTTCTCACAGGACCTGATATAGCCAGTATGGATTACTCTTCCAACTTCAACCCTCTCTTTAATTCAACCACCACTGCCGCCACCAACAACAACTCGACATTCGCAAACTCTGCCTTTGATGCCTCAGTCACAGTCCCGGATTTTACCAAAGAGAAGAAGTTCACTGAATGGCACAAAAAACAGGGGATTCCGGCTCCCCAAGATTATCCGTCGTTTGTAAATCAGCCATCCCCATTTTCTACCCTGCGACAAAACCCGAATCCACCGACGGCTGCCTCCTCGTATATCCATAAGATTTCCACCCTACAACCCGCGACTGATGCACGAGCCTCTCTAGTATGCTCCTTCCGTCTCCGACCCTATCGCCTTCTATCAAACTAACAATTTGTCGGCACAGCTTGAGGCGGATACACATGGTGGCCTTAATGAGCCTTTGGAAGGGAGGAGAAAATCAACGTATAGTTACCAACTACCGACATTTCAGGCCTCAGCACTAACGTGACTCAGACTCAAAAAGACACTATCCTCATCTCCTCCAGGCTCCCCTAGTGGTCACTGGCCTAGAAACACCTTTGGGTCTCGTCCGTAAGTTGACTTTGCTTCTTGCCTGCCTTCGATCTAAGCTTACTTTTCAGAACAAGTCGAACACGCAACCGTTCGTCATCTATGACAGATGACCAGCCTCTTCATACTGCCGATACAAACGCGCCTCCCCTGCTTTCGATATACGATTCCATGCCCTTTGAGCCCGCTCCGTTGGAATCAAAGCCGGCCGATGCGACATTCACTCCAACACAAGTTCGGGTCGCAAACTTTTCCGAAGATAGGTTTCCGGATCTTATTCGATCGTTACGTCGATATTACGGTGTCATATTAGAACCGTATTCTGGGCTCCCGGAAAACGAGAGCAAGTTCCACGACCCTGACATTGTTTCGCGCGAACTTCTGGATGCGAAGACATTGCGGAAGGCACAACCTCTTGCAGGCGCAGATGGAGGCCCTGGGCATTGGGTGAGAATCACCTTTGGCGAACGCGAAGCTGCTGAGCGTGCTGTTGCAGGGTCGGCAAAAGGTGAACTAGTGATCGGTGGAAGGACAATTATTATTACCTTCTGGACTGAGGATCTGATCATTGACAACCCCTTACCCTACACATCTTCTCAAATGGACATTGATCCTCCTCCCGCACCACTAAGACGAAGCAGCTCTCAGTCCCTAGCTTCACCGCGGTCTTTGAGGAGGCTACCCACAGGTTTTGAGGAGCCCGCCTTAGGCGGTGGCGAAGGAGGTAATGTCTACTCAGAGCACATGCCTGGCGCCAAAATCATTGTACCAAAACCTGTAGAGTTCGCAAAGAACGAAGGCTGGTTCAGTGGACTCGCGGGCTCGCTCGTGAGCGGACCGAAAGCGGTAGTTTCTGGAGGACAGAAGGGTGGAGGAGGTGGGTGGAGTCTCCCCGGCGTGTACGGATACATCATGGATGATCTCGTAGGAATGAAGAGATTGTAGAGGAGGTTTCATTTCTTATGCTCAACGTTTAAAGGTCTAGACATGTTTAACGGTGCACGCGATAATAATGTATACGGTACCTCATGTGGCACACGAATGAAGTGCCACATGTTTTTGTTTGTTTTTTTGTTTTTTGTTTCCTTTTTAATACCCCATTTGTAGATTAGTATGGTCGTACCTGTACTGTACTGTACTGCGAATACCACCATGAGGGACCCTCGCCCCAATCCATACGGACACCCCGAATGCGACTCTCCCAATCTATTATAGCCAGCCGATGCTCCAGGACCAATTCTACATATTATTGCTATTATTATTGCTATTATTATTATTATTATAAAAGTGTGCAGGATATTGGCGATATTATACAGCCCCAGATGATTTTCCCAGAAAAAGCGCATGATGAAGATTAAAATGAAAAGAAGAAAAAAATGAATCATGAAAGGAGCAGCTCGGAGCATGCAAAGTGCAACAGTGACCAAGTAATGGGAAAGAGAGAGAAAAAACCGATAGGAAATAGGAAATACCCATGTTTTATTTTATTATACTCGAGCAGAGCTTTACAACCCCCCCACCCTCTCCCCATTCCCCCCATTCACAGCAGCCATATTTCCAAAAAAAAAGCTTGGGCGTTGAAAAGTGAAAAAATGGTTTCTATTTAAAAGTATGTATAGTAGAATAATTATAATATAAACGCGTCACTTTGTGGAAGGGAAGGGAAGAAATTGCTCGAGGAAAGTAAGAAGGGTTCATTCAGGCTCAGCGGATTGGGCGTGATACAATATTATGCCAAGATCTGGGAAAGAGGAAAGGCAAACTGTTTTATATATAAAAAAAACCCCAGTCTGGCTGGGGCTTAATCAAGCAACGTTGAAGTTATGTATGATATGATATTATATGATACGTACGTTTTCCTCCGTCAGTGACGAACCATGACGAGACTCTGGATGGATTCCTATTATTACTATTATTACCGTTGTCATGCTACTGTACTTTAAATTGGGACAAGCACAATAATAATAATATCATGATTAGTATACATTATGTAAAAAAAATTAAAAATTAAAAATTAAAAAAACGAGATTTGATTTAGATTTAGTTGAACGTCGGCTTGCCTTCCAGATAAAATTACCGGTGTATATACGGTGATGTAGAAGAAAATGGAATAATATATGCTAAGTTTTTTTATTTTTATTTTTATTTTTATAGTGGTTTGATTTATTGGTAAATTACGTTCACGTCTGCGGGAAACGTTGCTGTATTGTGCTGTGGTGTGGGACATTGCGGTATGGAGGGAGGGAGGGAAGGAGGGATTCGTTCATTACCTCTTGGAACTTGCGATCGAAGGGCATCAAGACTCGTATAAGTGAGCAGAGCATCGCACCAAAAAGGTTTCCCAAGGAGGGTGTTCCTAGGGGATCAGAGAATCGGGTTAGTAGGGCACTGTGCTTGTAGGTTGGATTAGTATTGCAATGGGCTTATTATCATGATGCCACAATAGCTTGTCCATATTTGCCCCTATTCGTCCAGAGATTCCTGATCATGCTTGCGCGTCCGGATGATTAGCCGGGTGATTTGATAGCAGCGCAGTACCGGTATGATACTTGACGCCCTGTCACAATGTTAATTATTTTTTATTTATCTTTTTTTTTATAAAAAAAATTTACCCCCTAGTCCTTTAGAACTTGGTCTCCTCTGCCGTCGGCAGCTATGCCAAATACAGCAGAAAGGAGGAGTGGGAAGAGCACAAAGATGAAAGTCCACTTAGGCTGAGGGCAGTTAAGTCAGCGCTCTGGATCCGTTACGGCGGCCATCCCAGATAATCCTCACACCCACGATGGGTGGAAAGTTTGGGGGGCCCTTTGTGGCACGTCCCCTATCGTACCAGCACGGAAACAGATAATGCAACTAGCTCAACTAGCCTACCACGGCAGATCCCAAGGCTCGAGCAAGGGTAGATCAGAAGATCATCGATTCCACGCAGCACGGGAGCGGTGAGGAAAGGTGCTTACACGGGTATAGTACCGTAAGTCCAACACCCTCTAACACGCTACTGTAACAAGCGGCGGACGATCATGGCTAAATGCGTCGCGCTGAGGAACCGTTACCGTTACAAACAATTCAGTTCTACCGAAGAAGAAAAAAAAAGAAAAAAACAAAGACAAAAAGGGAATCACCAAAATTGTCTTCTTGTCTTATAAGTGTGTGCGAGCCTGTGAGTGTGTGCTGGTGGATGGGTGCGAAATCCGAAACCTATACATTATTATCATCGTATGTTCTCGCCGCCCCCCGTTCCCTTCATTAATAATATAGCATCGCAGTTGGTAGCGTGAATGTAGCCTTGCCTTGTTTCTGTTTCTCCTCTCAGTTTGAGAAGGGATGGCTCATCTTATAGGTGAGTGGTCGCCCGTACTCGCAATATGTAAGCAAGAGGGAGAGGAGGAGGAGGAACAAGCACCGGGATTTCAGATTCCCATCATGTCCAGGGTTTTTTTTAGGAAAGACGAGTGGAGACTGAAGCTGCTGTGCACACCATTGTGAGCCTCCCACGCCGCCTCGGGGCCTAGCCTCCAGTAAGCCCAAACACTTCACACAGGGACACAATAAACTCCACTCTTTTTTTCCTTCGCATGTGAAACGCCTGCAAGCATGTGGAACTTCATGTATTATCACTCGAGTGAGGGCCAGGGGGGGAAACGAGGTGTGGAAAGTGTGGGCGTGGGCTCGGCAGGTAGCGAGGGGAAGCACAAAAGTCTTACCTTTTTCAGACATAAGGGATGCGCTAATACGTCCCGATCAGGGGAGGGGGGGGGACGCTCAATTAATGGGGAACTTATTTTATTGGGAAATGGGTCTCCACAATTGGGGACCTCGACAGGCAGTGGTCCCTCCCTGTCTGAGAACCAGGCGCTGACCCGGGGCGACTGCCGGTGGATTTCGATGCGCCTTTCACATGCGCGGATGGATCTGAAAAGAAGCACTATATCGGACTGGAAGTGCCCATGCCCTTAAGGTACTGCGCAGTATGTACGCTCGAGTAAACGAGAGGACTGAGCGTTCCTGCATGCCACGATAGCCACATCATGAGTGATCACTCGGGAGGTGTACTCAGGTAACTTTGTCTGTCCGCGAGCACAGTAGCCCATCTCAAGTAGGCAGGCTGCCGCTGAACAGAATCTGGGCGTTACCCTTTTTTCTTCGCTCGCCCGGAGCTTCCTTCCAGAAAAGCATCCAAGACGAGACGAGACGTCAACGATTGCCTCCCGAGAGTTTACCCGAGCATCCCTCGTCGTTGCATCGCGCCAATGCAGGGGTGTGTGTGTGTGTGAAGCCCTCTCGTCCAATTAACACTCCGATCGGCACAGGATGTGTGCAGGCGGAGGAGGCCTTTTGCCAGGAAGGCACTTGTCGCCCATGGACGCCCAAGCGCGGTACGGTATGCTCGCACAACTCCCTAGACCACTTTACCCATCGTTACGAATTGATTTAGCACTATTGCACCATGCCTTACCAGCTTCAGACACGGTTATGATTCCAGACGTGGAAGGAGGGGAAAGGGATAATAATAATAATAATAAATAATAATAAAAAAACTTACGATTCTGACTTCTATCGGCTAAGAGGGCTAAACTCCTCCCCCCCAATGCAATACTCGTACCGCACGGTGGATATCATATTATTTAGCTTTTCAATCTATTTCGTAGAAGCAATTGACTCCTGGGATGACGATGCCAATGGATCGCGGCAGTTAGTTCAAATGCACCCCCTCGCAAGGTGGAGGAGATCATGTGGTAATACTTTGACGAAGAAGAAGAAAAACGTGGGGGGTTCGCAATCCTGTCACATATCGTGATGTTGAGACCTGCAGTCGGGATACCATAACTGTAAACCCCAAAATTCTTAGGAGAGAGAAAGAGAGCGGAGAAAAGGGGGAGGGGGAGAGGGGAGGATGAGTTGTCCCTCAAGTGCTTTTTCATCCGTTGAAACTTTGTGAAAACAATTCCCATGGTCAGATGAGTTTCCCTCCCCCCCCCATCATAGGAACTCTCCTACGGTATCGGACCGGTATCGGTACTTTCCCCATCCGAAGGAAAGGTAGGCGCACAGACCACGTCAGTGTCTCTTGGACCAATTTCATTCAGTTCCAACTCCCCGGTTCTCAGGTTAATAAGCAAAAAAAAAACAGCTAACGTCAGAAGCATTTCGAGAAATTTGGGAGATCCCTATTGGTGGAAGAAGAAAAAAAGGAAAGAACGCTGGCTAAGAATTGTCATCAAATATGATAAGTTACGGTAGGAATATCAAGCGCGTTTATCTTGGGATCCGCCACTTGACAACAACGACATCTATGATACTCCCCCCCCCCCAGCACGTGGCGCTCTAGGAGTCTTGATTCCTGAAGGGGCAAGTTCCCCCTCCCGACCTGCGGAGGTCGCGCAAACCAATGTTATGGGAGAGGTACTGGTTCCGTCATGACATTGTAGAGAAGAGGAGTACTGTTCAGCAGTGTATTCGAGTGCAATACTCCACATGGCTTCCTTTTTTCCCCCTCTTCTTGGTCTTCTTTTCACACCTCAACCCCCTCAACTCGGTGTTTGCAGGTGTATGAGCAAAACAATCCGATCGGCCTCGTGAGCTACAAACACACTTTTTGACCCCCCTCTCTCCTGCAGCCGACCGCTGGTAAGGCCACACGCTGAAAAAAAGTGAGTACTGTATCCCCGGGCATCCATTCACTCATTCTTTAGTCAAAAAGTTAAATTATTATGACTATCCTTTTCCCTCCCTTTCTCCCTTCTCTCCCCCAAAGAACACTCGTTGAAGCCGGCCAATATAATAAATTCCTCTTTCCAAAATAAGGATAAAAATTAAAATAAAATAAAAAAGACAAAACAGAATAAGTTAGCCCATCAGATCAACGGTGGGAAAATCTCCCCCAAAGACAAGATCCAACTTATCGGTATGCGGTTTGAATCTTAACGGCTTATCGTACATGTTTCGGGTATGCCCAGGATATCCCACAAAATACCAAGAAAAAAATGATAGGAGGAGAAGGAGGAGGAGGAGGAGGAAAAAATGATAAATAAAAAATCAAGGAAATATCATCATACCGCAGGGTTAGTGCATCGCACCGCAATGCACGTTCAGTTGATGTGTTATGATACGGCTGTTATGATGATGCGGCGGGCGCCGACGAGGCCGACGAGGAGCTCACCGCAATGGGCTTGGAAAAGTTAGGTTGCATGCACGTAGTGGGCAAAACACCAGGATTGGGTCTTCGGGCTACCTTCATTATACCAATTTCCCGACAGAAGAGTTCCCAAAGGCCCGTAAAAAGTGATTATTACACATCTGCCGTATCCTTTTGTAGAAAAAAAGAAAAAAAGGTCGGATTGGAGCGAACTCAAAGGTGAGGGAGCCAGCGAAGGAGCATGAAGACCCCCGGCCCCAGATCGCCACATCTTACCCCAGTAAGCAAACAACGAAAAGGCAATTGGGCAGCCTACGCTAATGTAAATCTGACCTTTGCGAAAAAGATGCGGTGGAATATATTGTGCAAATCTCTCGAAGGGCAAGAAATAGTGAGCATCTAACCTAAGTGGTTGGTCGGCTTGCTGCGTGTCTCTCTCCCATATCATGCGAAAGGCCCTAGCTTGATCCGAGTCCAACAGAACAGATTCCACACCTCACTGCTCTGTAAGCACACGAGTAATAAAAAAAAAGATATCAACAAACCTTGGGCTTTTTTTTCCTGAGTACCCATTGTACTCGAGTACGCAAAAGATATTTTTCTCTTCTGCAATAATTTCCTTGCGGACAGTCGAATAATGATAGGTTGAAGATCAATTTTAGCATCCTTTCCCCAGTGCAACCCGACTTTTCCAAGCCAATCAACCGGCATAACCGAGTGATCTGCCGTGACCACTCGTGCCCGACCGTACCCTGCAGGACAGTGATGCATTGCCGCATGCGATGATAAGCCCCTTCGAAACGCACAAAACGGAGACACCCGCAGCAAATCATCCACCTCCAACAGCAGATCTGACTGACGTCGTCGGTTATTTCTTTTTTTTTTTCTTCCCCTCTTCACCTCAAGTGACACATCCATATCCCAGCCCGTCCGTTACTGTAACCGCACGAGTAACCGCGTTGTATTCTGATCACATGGGCAGGGTGGGAAAATCAGTGCAGGTATGATAGCAAGCAAGCAAGCAAAAGAGAGAGGGCGGAGGGGGGGGACAGAGGGGAAGGAAAGGCAAAAACAACAGCAAGCATCATATGGTTATGGAAAAAAGGAAGGAGAACGAGATCTTCCCTTCCCTTACCTCACCTTGCTTGACAGTTGCATCCATCTCTAAACCCCACTATTCGTGCCACAGCAGATCCAGCCAAACAAACTCGCTGATTCCACGAGGAGGGGGGGAGGAGGAAGGGAGGGAGGGAGGGAATCACGCATGCAAACCCCCATCTGAGGATTAGCACGGACAAGATCCACAAGAAAGCTTTTTTTCTTCTTCTTCAATTCAACGCGGGGGTGGATGAAGAAGCCTAGGAAGGTGTAAACGAGAATTACAGGCAGAAAGAAGAAGAAAAGAAAAGAAAAGAAAAGAAAAAAAGCCAGTCCGAAAAGTGATTTACATCGAAAACCCGGATCTCGGAAAAAAGTGGTTTCTGCTTCGAAAGACCTTACCTTATTGTTGGAAGGGAGAAGAGGGAAAAAAAAAAGGAAAAAATAAAAGAGACCTCTCTCTCTCTCTCTCCTTCCCTCCCTTCCCTCCCTCGTGGTGTCACACGCCGATCAGAAGGGATCGGGTGTGATCGCCGTCCTCTTGCATAAACTGTTCGTAAAGAAGCTTTTTTTTTTTTATTTATTTATTTCGGGGGAGCCCTTTTAGCAAAAGAAGAGTCCCACCATTCGACTATCTCAGTTTTAATATAAGATGCGGCGGGTATTATGGGTTGGTTATCTAAGGCGGGTTTTCATTGGATGGATTGGTCGAAATTGATGAGTGGGGGAGGGAGATTAAGATGAAGATGGAGATGATGATGATGATGACGATATCGCTTGATGATTCGTACTTTATTGTACCACAAGGAGTTGTACCATAGGTTATCCGCTTGCTTCGCCGTACGGTACAAAGAAAAAATTAAAAAAAAGATTCCCCTGTACTGTACATATCATCATACAAGTAGCGCTTTTTCTTTCCCCTAGGTGCTCCCCCGTAAGTTCCGGGAATCTACGGTACGTTCGCAAATGAGAGAGAAAGGGTACAGTTATTCTCAAACTGATTTCACAATTACAGCTACTACCGTATACCCCAGGGTGTTGTACGGTATATAGACTAGTTTGTACCCGAGTACTTGTGTCCAATGAATTTGGGGGGGGGGGCGAGGCAGTTTCTAGAGTGGAAGGAATGGAATGAGTAAACAAACAAAGCCAAACCTCCGTCCATCCCTTTCCTTCAACCCCCTGTTAGCTAGGCTACCCTTAGAACACGGGGCTTTGGACCCTCCTTATTTAACCTTCGCACTGCGGCCCCCAAGATGGGTGGATGGGTGGATGGGCGGATGGACGGGGCGGTGGGGATTCCATCATATAAAACAGGCCGGAATCAGGCGGGTTGTGATAATTGTGGATATATACACCTTACAAGACTGACCCATCTCGTTACGATTTTTGCTATGCTACCATATCTATGGCAGAGTATGAGAGAGGAAAGCCTTATTTTCCAGCGGTGGTGGTGATGGTAGTAGTGGTGATACAAGTACCGATAGGTTAGCAGTGGGAGTACTCGAGTATTGGCTGTTATGGTATCATAGTTTCGCAGTGGGGGGGGGGGGGATTACCGGTAAATCTGCTTCAGCTCCAGCTTCCCGCACATCATCGAAAAACACAGTCAGAGAGCTCAGGGCAGGAGCAGGTACAAGTGCGATGTTCTACCGGTACTTGTATGGTACTGGTACCATGAAAAATGGCCATGGCTGTTACAAATACCGCACTTGTAACTCTGCGGTACCGATAACTCATACATGAGGGAGGAGAGGAGAAGGGTCCTATTCTCCCCCAGCCACTGGTACAGGTACCGCCATCTCCAAGCGAGTTAGTGCTACCAGGACCCTGCACTAGTACAGTACCGGTACTAGTACAAGTTAGAAAGTCGGTAAATAAAACTTGTACTGGTACATAAATATCGTGATTCCTGAAGTAAAATCAACTTTTACTGGATCAGTGCGCGCGTTGTGTGTGTGTGTGACGGAGGCTTGTGGGAAGCGGGGGGGGGGAGGGATTCTACTTCCAGACATTAAGTAAGTCAGTTATTATTCCAGCAACCGGTATAACCCAAAAAGGTCTCTTAAATACCAAACCCATAACCCACCCTCTTCCAGACCGCAAAAACATTTTCAAAAAGCAAGTTTTCCCTAGCTCCACCCCCTCCCCGCCCGAAAATGGGAGCGTGGTATTCCGGAAGGAGAAGAAGTGGAAGAAAAAAACATTTCTATACTGTACTACTTGTATAATATCATGGTTTTATCTCAGGCAAAATTAATTAATTAATTAGAGGGGATGGGGGATATCTTTCGAATCAATCAGGGCGATTCCTGCGCACACATACACCACGTGCCATAGTTAACCCCGTTTTTTTTTCTTTCCTTCCCACCTTCCTTCCTTACTTCCTTCCTTCCTTCCTTTCCTCAATTCTATCATATAACTCGACTTTTACTCCTGTTTTTCGGGGCCTCGCTTAGAGCTGTCTCGCGTGGGCATCAAGTTGTGTGTTGAAAGAGCGAACAAGTTTGCCTCGTTTCCGACGGAGTGGTTGCGTTGCCACACTGATTTCGAGGGAACCCTTTTTTCTTTTCTTTTTTCTCTTCTTCTTTCTCTTTCCCCATTCCTAACTATTTACCGTACCGTACTCGTATATACGAGTACTCGAGTATCGTAAATTTATTTTTTATTTTTTTATTTTTTTTATTTTTTACTTACAGGGGTTTATGATTGTGATATACGGTACCCACTAATCTTCCGTTATCGTAACTTATAATTTTGTGAATTTCCCGTTTTCGGGTATTCATTGCCTGTTATGAGTATAATAATAATAATACTGGTAATCATGCATTTTTCCTCCTCCTCCTCCTCCTCCTCCTCTTCGCGATAAATCCTTTTCTACTCTTGGCTACTAAAAGTGTTACTATCTATACCGGTGTACCCGTACTGGAAGTTGATACCCGCGCCTTCCTCTTTCCATTTCCCATGTTCCCAGGGGATCGCCCTGCCTACATATACCCCGGGAATGTGGGGCGGGGGGGATATTGCCTCGGAAATTGTAATGATAAATGTCGGCGATGTATACCTTCCTTCTCAAGGAATATGCTTGAGTACTAGTACTCGTACTATACCGTACCATGTACTCGTAGGTAGGTAGGATGGCTTTTTAGTTGGCTAGTGATGTAATTTGGGGTTGCGTAATGCATTGTTATTATGAGCGTGGTTATAAGTTATTATATAGCTTTTTAGGGATAGCAAGTTGACAACGGTACAACGATCGAATCATCATGCAATTTCCATATATGAGAAGGTGATCCAAAAAAAGATATTCTTTGATACCCTTGATGATATTGATACTAGAGCTATAAACTAAATGTTCCACTGACGCTCTCCCGATTGGGCTAAGAGCATTTTCATATAATACAGTAATCTTTAGTACCCAAAAACAGACCCCCAACATAATCAGAACTTGCCATAAACACATGGCATAATTCAAGATCAAAAACCCCAAATTGCGCCGTAGAGTTTGCAATGCTAGTAAGAAAATGACAGCAAACGAAAGTGAAGACCAAGAAAGAAATGATAGAGGATACATGATGCAGAAGGTAATCATCTACAAAACACTAAGGATGATTGGGTATCGCCGCGCCAGCCAACTCGCGAATAAGAGCTTAGTGTATAGTAAACACTCAGACCAGGAGAAAGGGAGAAGAGAAAAGAAGGACGAGACAATAGTGAAAACAAGAAATAATAATATCCAATATTTAAATTACCCAGAAACTTTCTTATTCGCCGGTTCATGCACCACCTGTTTTTTTTGTGTATTAACAAACTTTTTTGTAGCCGTTGTTGTTTCTTTTCGCTCTGCTTTTTGTTTATTTTACTGATGGCAACCTCTCTCGTGGCGCTTCATGTTGCTCCGTACGCTAAAAGCCTTACCGCATCCGTGGTGAGGGCATTTGAAGGGTTTCTCGCCGGTATGACTGTGACTGTGTATTCTCAGACTACTGGGCCTCGAAAATGCTTTGTTGCATGTCGGACAGATGTAGCGATCTTGCGATTGCGGAAACGCAGCGTGTGAAGCGGGTGACGAATGATGATGGTGATGCCAAGGATTTGATGCTGAAGGGGGGGCAACAGAAACAGGAATTAACAGTTGGTGGGGAGGTTGCGATGGTGCATGCTTACTGTATGCCATGGCAGGCTGGCTTTGAGTGGATGGTGGGTAAGAAGAGTACTGTGGATGATAGGATGATGGTTCAGGAGGCGACGGGTACTTTGACTGCGCAGGAGGATAGGAATTTCGGTTCCCTCCTTGTGAAGAAGTGGGAGAGCAAAAGTAAGAAGAGGAAGGTGATATCGATGACAATGTGGGCGAATTATTGCCCTCGAACACTGAGTCAGGTCTCATAGGAGGAGTAGGAGGGAGGGCAGGCCCAGAACTATGGGGCGACTGGTTCTGATATTGTGGAGACCGCTGTTGCCTCTCCATTCCTATAACTCAAGATGGCAGATTAGTATCACGGCTGGCCTCCAATCCCGATGCCATAACGCTTACCATTTCCTCCCGTTTGGCCTCCATCGGCGAATACAAGCAGTGTTGAAATTGATGGTAGTGAGCATTTATTGTTCTCCTCTACTGGTGGTGATGGAGGAGGCGCGGGTGGGTGGGCATATTCATGTGGACGATGTAGGTATGGAACAGGAGACTGGTGGCGGCGATCTGAGAAATCGAGTCCATTACCTTGAGCGGACTGTGAGTAGTGGTTGTGATGCCGCGAATGGTGAACAAGGCTGGGGAGATTCATTACGTGGATGGGTGGGAATGGCAGGTGGGGTTTGGGTAGGTGGAAGAAGATGGATGGTAGGTGGTGGTGTTGAAGGGTGGTGGTGGTGGTGGTAGCAGTAGTTTTAAAGGCGGGAGAGAGAGGAAGGGGGAAGAGTGTGACTGCGGGAGTGTTGAGACGAAAGATCCTCTTAGCGGGTTTGAGGTGATGGTGGGTGGGTGGATGAGGGATGGGTAGATGACGGTCTGCACGTGGGGAATATTCGCCTCTTGAACCTTGAACAAGACAATGTCCCAACCTCTCGGAAATGCGGGAAAATATGTAGACTCAACGGTGACCTTTGAGAAAGGGCACCGTGGGGGTATTTATGGGACCACCAATTCCTGGGCGAGGAAATCCAGGCGACGGGTGTGATTATCAGCTCGGGATTGTGATGCGAGGCCGAGGGGGGCCAACCGTTAATGGCGGATATTTGCTAGGGAAGAATCGAAGCGACACCCCTGGCTTCCTTTCGGGCACAATATAGGGAAGACGGGGCTGATTGACAGTAATGTTCTTTTTGCAGATAAAGGGGATGGGTGGGGCCAATGGGCGCAATGGGGAACGGCTGCAAAATTCAAAAAAAATATATATATATATCATATATATATATAACCCAAAAATGTTAATTGGGTGGAGCAAGCACAAAAAGCCTTTTTATTACTACCGGCTACTGTGCACGGTACGGTAGGGGGATTGCTCTACCAAGAGTGCTGGGTGCTATGACCCTGCACCTATAGGAGTTCGGCAGGATGGAAGGATTGCGATATGCCCAGTATTTTTCTACGGGGGGAAAACAGTGGTGGTGGGGCGGGCGGGCGATAAAGATTAGCGGTGTATGCTCTGGGATCCCAAGCTGTGGGAACGAGATGAAAGAGGGAGAAAGGAAGGCAAGAGGAGGAAGAAAGGCTGTGCGGTACAGGCACGATATGGATTGTAAGGAAAGGGTTTTATGTGGGCGGTGACGGCGCTATGGGGTAACTGAAAGGTTGCCAGACTATGGAGCAGGGGTAAGGAGAGAGGGGGGGGGGGTGATACCGGGAGATACGCATGGAGAGAGTGTGTGAGAGGGTGCAAGGAGACAGGAGACAGGAGGTGGTGGAAGGAAAGGAGAAGGGAGTGCGATCATACTGGCACAATGATGCTGCACCACAGCCAAGTAATATGGCCTGAATGCCTTGGAGACGAGGCAACAGGGGGGGAAACGAAAGGGACGACGGAGTAAAAATGGAGCTCCAGGTGGGGAATTCGTCGGTGATGGACCAGAATCGCTACTGGCTGCTGGTCGAGATTCACCGGGAGCATGGGGGGGGCTGCAAGGCAGGCATAAAGTGTAGGGAATATGGGATGGGATGAGCACGGTAGGGTAGCCATGGAGACGGAGGGGTAAAGAACGGTGAAAGAGGACCTGAGTGCTACGGTACGCGATATTACCCACTATACCCACTATTCCATGTCCTTTCACCGCCAGCTTATATCTCGTACAACCCAAGTCCCTGATTCGCCTAGGGCTAGCCATCACAGAGAGAAGTTTGGAAACGTAGATGCCTGCCTGTTGGGCGAGCATTGGGACGGACCCGGACACCCTGTGAGCTAGCAGCATATCTGTAAGTATGCGTGAAATGCTTAGGTCCAACTCTATGCTATGCATAGGAACATGGCATAGAATAGTAACCAGGTGTGTGATAGCGATAATGATTATGACGATGTTGTGCCGATGAAGGAGAAGGGCGAAACGAAGGATCCGTCGATTCTTGAAATGGGCTCCAAACTATAATTCTTTCACAGCAAACCAAAGTAAGCAGCAGCATGAGCAAATGGGTTCTCGGCAATACGGGCCTGTGTTGGGACTATCTATTTTCTTTTTTTTCTTCCCTTCTTTTCTTTTCCTCTCTCGTCCGTTTTTTCTTTTCTTTTTGCTTTGCGAATCTCCTGCGGAGTCGAAAGCGAGAGCGAGGGCAGGGCGCTTTGCCATGTGGAAAAAGAAAATGCAAAGGTCGCGCGAGTGGTGTGTGGAAAATTCGGGATTGGTTTTCGATTCGGCAAGGAACAGGGACCCGTACTGAACTGTACACAAGATGCTCAATGCGCGCGGCAGCCCATATCATACCGACATAGCGTTGCTCGAACAATGAATGAGTACCGGTCCAGTCCGTCACGCATTCCACCTACTCACTGTTCTACACCGCACCTGAGCGGATATATATGGTATTTTTCCGTGCAAAACAGAAGTAGTCCCCCCGAGCCGCTCAATTTTGCCTGACAGTTCTATTCTTTTCTGTTTGTATTTAGCTGGCTTAGTTGAGCGAGGGATCTTCAGTGATGAGTGACGGGTTGAAATAATAAATTCTACGGTGCAGGTATAATACAACACTCTCGAAACCACCAAACAGGATCACTGTCTCATACAAGGTTAATTTGCAACACGTGTGACGCAGTGTGGTCACAGAATAGCCGAAATCTGCCCTTGAATAGACCTAACGTTTGACCATCATTCTTCATAATGACCCCGTATCAATATCGTAACGCCTCCGACCCAGGCGCGGGATGAGTGTGGGTGGAGATACCGGTAGGACGGGATACCGATGGCTCACCTTCCCCAAGGCTCTCCTTTGTCTCTCAATCAAATATCCGGATGACCGGAATACGTTTTAGTCAAGATAACCCACGGAAGGTGCTGGATCCGGCCTTGTGTCATCGCATAGTGGTTCACATTATTTCCTGACCCACTCAGACTGAGCTCTTCTGAACCACAATCGAGCCAGCCGCACATACCGGTGGCAAAGTGGAAGGACAAGGGGAAAGAAAAAAAAGGAAAAAAGTCATCACACAAATGTAGCAACAAAATACCGGTACTCGTAGGGATCGGGAAAGAGAGCACAAGAGAGAGAGAAAGAAAAAAAGTAAAACAGGACTACTGTACTTAAGAGGAGGGAAAGAAGAGCTATCATAAAAAAGAAAATTGCTGCCATGATAACGATGGGAGTCGTGTGGACTCGTGGCTCCCGCAGCCTCGGTATTCTATTGGACCCTCCTTCATTGAGCGACGCTGCGAGAACGATCATTGCTGACGATGATGAGCAGCAGGGGATACAGGAAGCGGTCAGGGGTCTCAGTGTGGATCCTTGGAGAAGAGGCGTTAACCTTACTACTCCTGAACAGTCAGAGTTTCAGAAATGGGAAGGAAGGGCCAATTGGTACTGGAGCAGGCATGTATTTTACCGTGATTGCCCGTCTAAACAGAAAGTCGGGATTGCTCTTGGGATATTTGGACAAGGATTCCCCGATAATCATCCACGCACGGTTCCAAGGGTGAGATGGGGGCGAAACATTGCGCAGATCGCTTTCCAAGAGCGGCTTTCCTGGCCGGGAGAATGATACAGAAATGTGATGATGCTGTCCCACAGGTCGGGAACGGAATTGATGGGATGGGCGGAGGCTTACTTTTCCTGTTGGTGGCTAACCCGATTATGATGCACCCGGCGCCCTGCGCATTGCGCTGTCGTCCAACCACCCTTCTGGGAAACTCTTCACACCGCCAATTCGCACCCTACGTGATGATTTTCCCTCTGGCTTCTGGAAGGTCGGTCAAGTGACCTTGACGACACCACTTGAGCCCCCCTCCTTCTAAAGAGCCTGAAGGACGCGGTGAGATGAGAGAAAAAAACAGCTGGACGTAGATACTGTTGTCGCTCTTTCTTTATGCAGGAAAGCAGCATGAGGAAGGGAAGGGAATATCGGCAGCAGAAAGGCAGGCAGCAGCAGCAGCGGTTTCCTGGTTTTTTTTTGGTTTTTTTTTTACTCCGCTTTCCACCTGTTTTCCCACTATACACATCATTCACAGAACCCATTGCGCAGCCACTCTTCTTCCCTTTCCCCCGTTCCCTTTTTCCATTCCATAACAGTATGATATCTCCTTTTTTTCTTTCCTTTTTTCTCGTCCCCCTCTTTCGACTCCTACAATTACGCACCTCGCGCATAGAGCAAATATCGTAAAGACGATTCTCGCGCACTTTGTGATTGATCGCTTTTTTTCCTCCTCCTCGTCTTTCCTCTTTCTCAACTCACGACAACAAAGATGCCCCCTCACCACGACCACCGCACCACTCCTGTCCCAGAACAATAATCCGTATCATCCTGCTTCTCCCACTCCGTCGATCTACGACCACACGGCCCGTCACAGGTTGTGCGGCAACGTGGTCGGAAGCGAAGCAGACCGAATCTAACCTCTCAAACCTTTCGCCCGAGCGCGCATCGCCGTGCTCAAGTCCCAAGAGGGCCAGGTCACAATCAGTTTAGCTTGTTACAAGTTAAGCGAGGTGGCGCTGGCGCGGCAGTTGTGATGCTATCGGTTTGCCCGTGGGTCATATTCCTTTTTTTCCCCCAAAGTGAGAGAAAAAGAAACCTGGAAACCCAAAGAGAAGAAAGAACTCACTCTTTGACAAAAAAAATTATAGAAAGATTGTGACCTTTTCTTTGCAAATTGTGGTTTTCATCTGTTTACTTTTTGCCGATTACCGAAGAACATGGACGATTCCAGGTTTCCCCCTGGTTCCGGTTTGACAGAGGTTTGACAGAAAAGGTTCAATGGGTATCCAGTTTCGGATACCGACACCAACCTATCGGACTTTTATGGGGAAACTTTTGTCGTCCGGAGACTGCGGAGTGCAGAATTCGGATAGAGACATTCCTTTTCTGGCGAAACGCGAAACACAGCAGGAAGGAGAAAGACGAGAATGGGAGGGCACAAGGAAAAAGCAAGGCACACACACGCAAAAGGAGAGTTGAGGGTGTATCGCACTCGTAGTCCACCGTGCAGATTTTTGTCGTGACTTGCAGGGGACGGGCGGGTAGCTGAGTGGATCCTTTCGGGTGAGAGTTGCCTATCACAGATGGTGGATCCCGGAGTCAGGGAACCCCCACCTGATGCGTGGTGGCCGACAGAGCAAGGAGGGGGGCTTAGAAGCGCCACAATTCGAAATCTGGTGCCGCAGCTGCCCGTTCTGTTCGCCTCTAGGTCCAGATGTGGTCGGCAATGTGCGCTGGCCTGGGTTCAATCCAGGGAGTGATTTCTCAAATGATCGCGAGTGATAGCAGGTGAATGGTCAGTTGCGAAACGTGCATGGGCCCTTTGTTGGCTGGGGATCTAGCACACTGTGGCCGATCCTCTGCTCCTGGCAAGGAAATGGTCAGAGCCAGACTACCACGAAACTAGAGAATCCCAGCGCCCTTTTGGGCCGGGGGCCATTGATAAAATAGCCCAATTTCCACTTGTCTGATTCCTTCTGTCGAAAAAAAAAAATTTGGGTTGTTTCCCCTTTCGCAGGAGCTGCATAGAAGACAAATCGAAGAAGCCAACAATCAAACTGGGGGACCCACACCCTTTTCTAGAACCATGTCGGTCTGGGTCTGCAAATCTTACCGTTCCGCGAGTTGGAATTTCCCTCGCAAAGCTGTGCCGAAGCGTCATCTTCATTATGCCGCCAAGTGTGTGAAATTAATAACGAGACTCCGTAAAAGGGATCCAATCAACTCCGGTTGGGATCGATGGCTCAACCCCCTAAGGCGTTTCCCCCGAACTGAAACTAACGCAAACGGGCGCCTGTCAACCTGTCAGTATCGAATATTCTCCGACAACGCGGCTCGCCAGAAAAGAAATGCGAAACCCAAGAAAAAAAAGCACGGAATGCGCTCGGGCACTCACGACCTTGGAGATTCCTTCTCCCTTTGATGTACTCGTAGCGCTCCTCATGGTTTGTGGGGTTCTTTTTTTCTTCTTCCCATCCGGCCGCTTGCAGGCGCTCGCTACGCTTTGGACTCGAGTACAGTATAGGTACCTAGCCTAACGGTTTTATCAATAGAAAACGGTTCTTCTGGTTCTGGGTGTTGGTGCTACTTGTATGTACTGCACTCCTACCGGTATATTTGTCCCAGGCAAGAAGCACTGTACCCGCAAACAGGAGGGGTATCTTGAGTACTCGTAATGTCCTGACGTTTGTGAACAGGACCACTATTGCATGATGCCAAGATCCGGGCGAAAAAGCTGAATTTTGAGTGTATGCAATAGCAGTTGTGTTCACAAACGTCAGGACATTACGAGTATTGGCGCTCAGATAGGGTACGCACAGATTTTTTTCACCATAGACTTCTTTAATCTCTGATTTCGGATGCCACTTGGGACAAGCGCCCGCATTGCCCGAGATACTGTACCAGGTTACGGTAGACTCGAAATGGCGCTGGAACAGTCAAATAAAGTGTGGCTCAATGAGCGAGCAAGGTTTGCGATGAAGTGGCTTTTGAAGGTAATTTGCCATTCCCGCCAAAGTTTTTGGGGAAAGAGTTTCCTAAAGAGGTTTACTCTCGCTCACCCATGATTTATTTGAGTGCCCTTGCGCCGCCCTTGCGCCATTTTGAGCTTGACCAGATAATGCGGTACTTGCACAGGTATGATAACGGGTATATACAGTAACTCTCAACCATACTGTACAATACCGGTACCCTTTCCCGCCCCCAGCTCCCTGAGAATGGGTACGGTAGTGCGGTACTGGTACCGTTCTGAGGGCGTGGGATATGCACTCATCTTGGGCCAGAAGCACCTGAATATTGAGGGTATAATTTTGTTTGCGGGCACAGATATGTGCTCATGATTTGCCATATATTATATCTCCCTAATCCCTGTGCTCGGATACTGTACCAGTACGGTACTTCTTGCCTAAGACGGGGAGCATAACTGCGAGGCCCCGAGAGTTTGCGTCAACGGTGAGACTGCCTGCCGAGTGCGGCGTCGATCAAGCTCTAGGAGTAAACAAAACAAACAACGGCTTGACACTACAAGCATACTCGAATGCTGGCGTCCTGGAACGGGGGGGCGGGAAGTTTTTTTGTCCGTTCACGACAATCACCGTCCCTTTCTGGTGCCATTATTTCCGGTTTGGCCGACTCACGTACTTGTACGGGGTCTGTTGGTATTCGGCCGTGGAGGCAAGAAGTGGGGATGCGGCACTTCACGTTCCAGGAACTGCGATGTGGGACGAAGTACCGGTACTAGTACCGTCAGTGTGGAGAGATACCGTAGACTCCGATGGAGAGGAGGAAATGCTGAAGTGGAGTATCCCTGTTACTAGGATGGGACACAAGTGCGCAGCCTACGGCAGAAAAGGCCGGGAAACAAGGATTAGAAACACGGAAATCGATTGGCTCGGGCCACCAAACGCTCTCATCAGAACCCCAGAATCCCTTACTCGTACCATGTTTTCCGATTGTTATTTTACTGCAGGCTGAGTTGAACTGTCCGAGAGTACGGGGCAGCCATCTTCGTAAGGTATCAGATATCTCACCGAGTTCACTTGTCGTTTCCCCTCGCACTAGGAGCCCCTTCCCCTCCTACCGGCAACTCAAGTAACAGTAAGAGGTACAATACTATTATCACATCATAATGGCGGATCCCTGACAATACGATACCGGTAGTGTCGAGGCGCGTTATTTGATTTAAAGAAGCGGCAACTGCTATTGCATACCATCCGGATCCAAAAGGACAGGATTTTCATCGCGCGTATCCAGGGCCCTTTTGAAAAACGATTCGACGATACGAATACGGTATTCCACGGTGACAAAACTATGATCGGTGAAGCTACTCACTATTGATGATAGTGGTATTAGCAACAACCCATCCTTCCAGCACTACGGGGGCCGGTATGCTAGCCTCAGTAAAGTTTCCGCACCCTCCTACCTGTTATACCTACCCGTCGACAGCAGCATACTCTCCCTGTACTCGAGTACCTAGCGTAGGGTATCTGGAAATGAGACAAGGGCTTTGCACTGGCTGGGTGGCTGTGTATCAAGAGTCGTATTTTGAGATAGTTGGACCATCGCCAGATACAAATCCAAGTGAAAATTATAAGCACGAGCACTTTGGAATAGGAAGATCTATGAGCTCGCATGGCCACACCCTTGTCCCCTGTATCCTCTCCCTGAGCCGGAAATTTCCAATTCCAATTGCGCCGCGTTGGCTAGGGGGACAGGGCTTAAATAGGTCTGATAGGGGATAATATAGTTTATTAGGGTTATTATCGTTACTTTTTCTTATATTACCTCAGGCGTGGGGGGATTGTCTTCCCCTCCTCCTCCACCTCTTCCCCCCAATTTACCGGTACTTGAAATCGGGGGTGAATTTGGCTAAACGACAAGGGGGGCGGGGGAGGGAGGTTGTGAAAACAATGAAAGTTTGTCATTTGTCACTGTTGTCGTTATGAGTCAGGGTTCTCTGGAGGGGTTTTCTATAATAATAATATTATGATAGGGTGAAGTGCGTGACGAAGCAGGTATTATTATATTATTATTCGATTAATAATGCTACAGTATTTGAGAGCATAATACCGGTATTATTATGTATAATATCGTACATACTTGACTGGGTTTTTTCCTCCCCCCTCAAAAAAAAAAATCAAAGGAAGAAGCCCCCCACAATAGGAAATAAGCAAGTGATTTATGATGGGCCATGGACACGTACTTCCGTAGCACTCACTCACTCCTCACGGGCGAGGAGCGTTCGATATCGGGGGTTCGGGAATTTGTGTGGGCGCTACTCTGATAATATTATCATAATAATATTATTATTATACCCACTGATATTCTTTCTTCCCCTATATATTTCGTGAATGTCCCTTATCGGGTATGACACTTCTTGTCCGATAAGGAGGGGGGGGGAACTCACTGTCCGGAGACTGTAGAAAAAAGGTTGTGCATGGAGCAACTTGTCTATCTGTCATGGTATCATACATAGCAGGAAAACTGGTATTCACCCCCCCTGGGTAAGGAAGTACAGTACTGTACATGTGGGTGGAAAACGAGTGATAGAAGATGATGACAGTGCTTGGCGCTACAAGGGGGGAAGGAGGAGGGGTAACTGACTGACCGATGTGGAATGGGATGAGCGTAAAAGTCGGTAATCACCGGTATGGTAACAGAGGCATTGCCATAGTTACGACGACGGAAGGAAGGGAGGAAGGAAAGGAGGAAGGAAGCGTGAGTTCTGCGGACAGTTGGAGAAAATGGAAAGGTATGATGATAATGGGATTATTATTGACTTACGGTATTGGACAGTTATGATGCTTTTCCACATATTTTAGTGGTTTGCTTGGTATAAGTGATCTGGTGCATAGTGCTATAGCGCCTTACAGCTGGCTGAGCCTCGGCCCATGCTAGTGGCTTATGTAGAAGGTTATCATACATAAGTTAACCTGCAGAGAGCAATATTCTGGCATACTGTGCTGTACGAGTACTGTACTGTACTACTTGACAAATTCAAAAGTATTCGGATGGGGTCAGTGCGCTTAGTGCCAAGCATTAAGCCTTCGGAGGTTGAATTGCCTAAAAACATATTGAATAGAAAGAAAAAATGAAAACGGAGAGGGAGAAGGAGCAAAGAGACAAAGAAGATACGGTTGCTTAAGACTGAAATTTATTGCCACCATTAGCAGCCATGCACCGGATCATAATGTCCGGCAATTTGACAATTTCATGATTGATTTCTTCAATCGTAATCTTATCCCATTCCTCCTGAAGAACTGTTTCCATTTCTCGAGGTGTTGTGATTCGTTCAGCTCCACGGCGCCTCAGAATCCTCCATTTCATAAGCCTCCAGATATGCTCAATTGGATTTAAGTCCAGTGAGTTTGGAGGCCACTTGACCTTTGCTATGCCTTCACTCTCCCGCACCTCATTTGTAAATCCAGAATTATGAGAAGGTGCATTGTCCTCCATAAGTAGAAATTGAGGATTTAGAAGGAGTCGTTCCCGGCAGGTTGACCAGAGTAGTGGGCGACAAAGGGCAGTCACATATCTCCAAGAGTCAATTCCTTTCGCATCCTTTCGTTTGGCACGTACAACCTTAAACTTCTTTGCCCGCCATGATTGGGGAACAATAAGCTTTTCCCCCCGCTCCCTAGCCGCTGCCCGAAGGCCCCTGGAAGCTCTTAAGGCTTCCAATTCTACCTCTTTTAATACCCGCCACTCTTCCGTCCCCCTCCATTCAGCATTCAGCTGATCCTCCTTCCTTTCCGCCTCCTTATTCCATTCCTCCACCCCCTTCTTTGCCTCTGCTTTCTCCTCCTTTGTCTCCTTTGCCCAAATGTGAAATGGGCCCTTCCAATTCCAACTTATCATTCCCCAGCACATAACTGTTATTCCATTTTTCTTTTTTGTACCGATACAGTCTTCGTGCCAGTGCTCCCCCTTCTCTCTCCAGACCAGGTTAACACCAAAGCTAGCACCAACCTCGATAGACATCTCGTCTGTAAATGCATAGTCTGCCCACTGGCCTGCGGGCAGCCAATATTCCCTTTCTTCACAGTATTTCTAATTATCAGTAGATTAGTCACCAATAACAGCTTTATAAGTAGGAACTATTCTTACTAGACGAATTTTTTTGTTTTCTAATGTGAGAATAGGCTTAAACTCCTCCCGATAAGCACCAATTTTTCTCTCCTTCAAGGCACGCAATAGCGTACTTATACTAATATGTGGGAACCCAGCTTCCCGCTGAATGTCAACCATATGCATTCTTCTTGTATTAAAATCTCTTTTAATAAAGGCCACAAGTCGGTCCTTATCCTCCTTGCTCAGCAGAGCCGGTCTTCCTGAGCGTGTGTTGGAATCCAAATTGGAACTTGTAATCAATTCCTTTAGTGAGAGTGGCGTATTGAGAGGATCTGGTATGCCAGTAATAATTCGAGCTTCATGGGCATTTTTTGTTGCATGCAGCCAAATATCATTAGCTGTCGAAGTAGCAACACCGGTAGCTTCTTTGATTTTTTCGAACGAAATAGGGGTTGGAAGACTCCGGAACGCGATTATAACGGCTCGACGGCGTGGTGATATTTCTTTCCCTGCAATCAATTCTTATTAGCAACTTGACTGGATCTTCATTCTCTGTTTTCTTACCTCGGGTATTGCATGCAGGTGCCATATTGCTCGATTGCCGTTTTTCTTAGTATCACCAGTGTGGAAAATGCGTGTGGAACTTGAGAGATAATTACGGGTAGCAAGCTTGCCTGCTCCTTGCACCTTGGCACTAAGCGCACTGACCCCATCCGAATACTTTTGAATTTGTCAAGTAGTACGATCGTACTTGTTGGGGGCATGGTGGTTATGGCTGTCTATGATACCATCCTGCGAACATTTCTCGGCCGGGTAACCTTTGGGGCATCATCAACCTGACAGCTGACAGGGCTGGATAAGTTAACCAATGACTGCACTGAGCACAACTTTGCCTTGCAGTATGCGCAACCAAGCGCATGGTTATTCAAAAGGCCCACTTTCTCTCTCTCTCTTTCTATCATACCTGCTCTACCGCTGGTAAAGTTACAAACGGCAGTCTGGAAAACAACGGACCTCTGGTGAAATTTGTTATATAAAACGTTCGCTAAAATTCCTACTTCCTGCAGTCACTGCGAATCCTCCAAAGGTCCGCCCCGTATGTGGTAATTAGGTGATTTTCGCGAGCGTCCTCGAGCAGCATCACTTTATTGGTCTTGAGCTCGACATAGCGTATCATAAAAGCATCGTGACGGTATCATTTATTTGTGTAAAGTTAACCCGACCTTCCTCCCTTTTCTTCCATCTCTCTGTCTGTCTACTCGAAATGCAATGGGGAGTGGGGGGACAAGTGAATAGATGAATTAATAAATAAAAAAAATAAAAACAAATGAGATGAGACCCGCACAGAAGGACCCGCCAGCGCCCGTTTCCGCAGTCAACCACAAGGGAAAGAGGATAAAGGAAAGGGGGACTACGTATTATAATATTTTAGTTGGAAACTCATACTTCTCTCGGAGCGGTAGCAACTGTACTGGAAGCGTACTTGGGCTGCTCCTCAGAGTGCCTGCAGGAATGCGGGTCCATGTCGGAATTTGTATGAGGAAAGGGAGTGGTTGACATGGACTCGCTAGCACTCGCGAACCCCGGACGATCCGACAGCCACACGGGCCTTTGCAACCTGGCGAGGGAATAACTCGGACTGCCGACCCTGGAGACGGGCTCGTCTTCTCCGCGTTCCCAAGCTGCAGATCCCATATACGAGTTTCGTGAGAAGACCGACCTCGCTGGGCCTTCGTACTCATCTTCGATTTTGGGGCACCTGCGGATATAGTTGACGCTGAAGGACGAAGGGGCTGGGCCCGCAGCTGGCGAGGGCCGCTGTGGGGGGAGATCTAGTGTGCGTTTCTCGATATGGGCCAAGTACTTCTCCCTTGTCGGGTTCATGCTTCGCGGCCTGATTTGGGCTCCTCGCGGAGCAATTTTGAAATACGTGGCGTAGAGGTTTATCAGAGCGAGGGCGATAGCCACGACCACTGTTGCCCCTTGGATCACAATGACGACAATTCCAAGGACGGTTACTATGATTCTCTGTACGATTGCTCACCCCCGATCAGACATTGGCCAGAGAGCATGTTATTGTGGGCGAGGGTATGTATGGGTGCTTACACTCAGCCCAGGAGTTTCTAAGACCACGCATAGGATCGCAAGGGTTGATATCCTCATGATCGGGAGCATATAAGCGGTGAATACATTCAATCTACGAAGAACATATTGACGGACGTGTGAGCCAATCCCAAATAAGTAAAACAAGAGAGAGGAAAAAGGGAATGGGTGAGAATGGGTGCCACCACGAACCTTGTACTTTCGAAGGGCATCATGCAAGCTAGGACAATAAAATAGATTGTTTCGACGATCAGTAACCCATAAACCTGAGCTTTCGAGCTTCCACTCCCTCCCCCATGGAAGATCCCCCTCAAGAAATCAAAAAATAGCAAGGGCCCGAAGGCCCACCACACCCGCCTCCGGAACCGAGAGGCTAGCCATCCAAATTGACGAATGAACCTGAAGTCCTCATGTACCGAACCCCGTTCGCCTTTCGTCTCGATGGCCAACCCCCACCAAGGCATTATTATTCTCTTTTTAGTGCCATCGATGCTGCTGCGGCGCGATACGACCATCCACGGAATGAAGCTAGCCCTGAGTCGTGGATATATCACGAGGTTCATCCGATTAACCCTTAGCCTCCCCCCACGCCAGCGAGTCCGATAGGCGGCAAAAGCAGCCGTAGATAGCCCTACAATCAGCAGGATAAATACAAATGCGGCGACGGCAGATGGCCCTGCCTCATGTAAAGTGAACTGGAAGGTTGCCAGCGAAACTAGTGGGAAAACGGCGATCAAGAACTGCGGGAGGGTCAATATATCTCGTACAGCCTTTTATATCTATAATCTAACTTTGAAGTTAGATCGGTGGGGAGGTGGGGGAGAACGAACCAGTCTACAGAGTGTAGATTCTAGGTAATCCCACCAGTTCCCTCTGAATATCAGCAAGCGATTTTCCTTTACTGCTCCTGCCTTGACCGAGACATTGATTACTAGTTTAAGTCCGATGATTGAAATAGCCACGGCTACTAGCAATATTAATGACCACAGGAACGATGTGATAAACGCATTGCTGACGGTTACTTCGCTCGTGGCCAAAGTAGCGGGGAATCCAGTAAAGCTACCGGGCTTCGGGAGCCCAGCTTTCTGGTGTCCCCCGAACCTGACATATCTTTTTGCTAGCGGATAGAGGTCGCTTGCCATTTTGAAGGCGGTACTATCTAGTGCAAGACTCCCATGAGCAGGCCTTGCCCCCCCCGTAAAGCGATTTATTGATTTCTGCATAGAGTCTAAAGAGATAATTCCCGATGACCATGCAAAATTCGACCAGAAGGCCAGGAGGACGCTCGGGAAGTTTACACTGAGAGTGCCGGTGAGATATACGGAGTGAAAGCAAGAGAACAGAGTGTACGCTGATAGAGAATGTGCATACAGCTTCCTGGATGAGATGACCGAGTCACCGCCGCTGATGGCAATGATGAACGAGGCAAGACCGACGCTCGCGGCCAAACTCCCCAATGCCGGGGAAATGATTTTCGGGTGGGAAAAACTGTTCCCATTAGTGATCAAGGCAGTCACGCAAGCGGTTTGGCTTTTCGTGCTGTTCGAGAAGATGCGCAGGTCCGCACGCCCCTCAAAGTCCGGGATCGTGAATGCGATTGCTATAATAGCCTTAGTTATCAGATTATGAGTGGGTGAATTATCTTGCCATTGCCTCCTTTGCCTTTTCTTTTCTTTTATGGCTTTTCTCTTTTCTTCATGCAAGTGCCTTACCTGGAATTCCTGAGACTTCAGTTGTCGACACTGGGACAGCGTGCCTAGCCGTGATGTTTACGCTCGCGGTCACGGGGCATAGGGAAGGGATATTGGTTCGACAAGGGTTGAATATCAAGTCGAACCGGCTCTTCCCATCTATATATTCGTTAGTTGATAGTTCAATTTGAATAAGAGTTTATCTTTAAATTTGGACAGGAATATATCGAACGTACAAGCCTCAATACTGAGATGAACTAGTGAAAGTCAGTATATCTGTGGGGTGCATCACCATTTCCGGGCACAGCGCACGAGAATCAGATCGAAGGAGCGAGGGTAGGAGGGAAGCTAACTCATCAGGCTCTCGTTCACAAGAGTTGTATACCCATCGATATTGAAACTAATCGTCATATTGTCCGAATAGTACGCTGCATCAAACCTAGTGATCTTGATCGCCGAATCCTCCATGCATTCTCCATAATCTGCGGTATACAACGCGGGCTTTCGATCATCTAGAAGATCCTCCGGAGAGGCCCTGATTTCCCCGTCATCGGGATTAAAGTTTATTCTGCTTTGGGCCCCAGCACCAGAGATGAGTATTAACCAGACCCCAAACACCCACCGCCGCCACCACCACCACCACAAAGATAAGGCCATGAGGGGGAAAAGCGGAGGTTACAAGAAATTAATGCAGTACAACTGCCAGCAGATGCGTGGTGGAGGGGTTTTTTGCGGGTTTCAACCGGGAGGTGATATGGCCGGGTCCAATATACGGTAGACGGGAGCAATTGGCAGTTGTTATTCATCTGCCCTGGTTTTTTCTTTTCTTTTCTCTTTTTCTTTTTCTCCCCTATCCCCCCGCTGATTGTTGCGGTAGAAGGGAGGATGCCGTGTGGAGTGAATGATATCGGTGGCCCCGGGACCTGGAAAAGAGCCCGGACCATGAGATGTACTTGAGTAGCGCGGATTTACATACTGTACGGTACGTTGTCAAATCTAACGGGTAACCCATCGAGCGTCTTGGCAGTCAGCTGGCTATTTTGAGACCGGTGGATCATAAAAGTGCGCTCCAGGAAGGGAGAAAGGGAATTTTGTTGGCCGTTGATAGGCCAAGCTGAAGCCACAGAGGGGGGGATTGGCTCAATCCAAGCACGCCTATCCTGTCTGCATCCGTGGCCTGCAGGAGCTCGGGTGCCATAAAAGCTCTTGAGATCCATTCTCATATAATTATAAGCGGAAATTAGCTAGTAAGCCCAGGAAAGGTTTCATTTTGATAGGCTAACAGAAGTGCCGATACCAACTACTCGTAGCTAGTTCCAACACATCCAGTGCACTTTTCTTGTGCCTGTCAGAAGAATCCTTCCCTGGAGGTTTGTCTCTAAACCTGGAGATTACAGGGCTTGCGGAGAAAGTGGGTTCCGAGAGTTTTACGGCACCGTACTGGATACTCGAGCATACCGGTAAGTATTCATAGACGCTATTGCACTCGGACGACGACTCGAGTGCGGGGTTGGGGGGGTATAACGCAATATGATAATGATGGAATGAGCCTTTTTAAACCGAGAAAACCAGTTGTAATTGGTCGAGAACTGGTAGTACTTGGGGTGGGATGCGAGGAGGATGGGATATCACAAGGGAGGGTGTGGGAACCTAGCTAAGAATTCCTCGATTTGCTATCGTGTGGGGTTCGGTGTGGTTAGCAATTTTGTGACAAGAGAAAGAGCTTTCTGACCGTTCATGATGTGATTCGACAACGGCAGCTGGGGAATTATGTTTGTCGCAGAAGGCCATGTACAAGTATGAGCCAAAATAGGTCTCACACCTAACCAATCATCGTCGACTCAAATAGACCAGCTGCATCTGAGACCTGGGAATTGGAGGCGTGGATTGCGACTTGTTCTTTTGTCACTGAAGTGGTGGGGCCTGCATGTGCAAGGACCCATAACGATACCGTAGCCGAGTGCTCCTACTAAAAACACTGTTGTGATTCGCTACCCTGAAGCTGTGGCGTCTGGGAAGAAGGGTTAGGGGTGGGGTGTTCTTGGCTGGGCAATTTGGGCGAGTGATTGGCAATGACGAATTAGAGAGCGCTTTGCCCGTTGCCAATGAGGGGACCTTAGTAAGGACTCGGGTGGGGGTGAAATGATGTGACAAGTACGGTAGGGGTATCATAGTACGGTACCGTACTCGAGTAAATTAGAGGCCTGTAGAATGAACCTAATGTTCGGTGCCGTATTTACCCGTTAGATCTACTATCGTTGATCTCAGCAACCAGAGACAAAACACACCAAGAGAGAATAGTGCTTTCCGAAAGCGGTATAGCTTGGGAGCGCTGAACTTTGTCGCTATCATTGACTGCTAGCTCGAAATGCGTAGCGGTATGTATGCCCCCCCCCCCAGACACACCGGGCAAGTACCCCGATCCCCGATAGTGGATCTAGCGAGTAAATACGGTAATTTAGAAACCGCTTCGTTACCTCCTTAGACCGCCTTGCGCTAAGGAGGTCCATTTAGAGTGTGGCAGGCGTACGCAGTTTGTCGTGGTTTAGGGTTTATATAAGACAATTCGGAGACATGACTTATCAAACACTGGGATTCTATGCGTGGCGACAGATCTACCGTCGGTTAACAAAGGCGTTCTATCACCGACCACAAATTCCTCCTTTGCAATACCCTTGATTGATGGCTCATACTTGTGGGGCTCATCAATTGAGGGTGGAAAACCGGCCTTCCTAAATGACTCCGCTATAGATATCTTGTCTGGTTGTATTCCTTTTTGATGGAGCTGAAGCATAGTACGGTATGATACCAGGATCTGGATGTCTTCTACTACCCTTGCTTGAGAAGTTTCCCGCGAGTCAGTCTCATGCTCCAACTTTCATGAATCAAGCCCCTTCTCTACCAGTACCGTATGTGTTGAATGCCCTTGACAGGTTTACTAGCAGCAACATCAAAAGGTTGCGGGAAACTCAGGCTCGTATGAGGAACCATAGAGCGAATTAGATCATACGAGGGAACAGTATCAAGGACAGACAGCGTCAGGTCTTGTGGAACTTGGAAGGAATTGGCACTGGAAGGTAAAGTAGATGCTAATATGTCTGTAATTAGGTTTACTAGTATCATACCATCTTTCCTTTTTTTAGCTTAAACATTTGAGATCAGGATAACACCAACCTATCTCCCGTAATTTCGTTCTAACTTCCCTGCTTAGCATAGGATATTCGTTTACTGTATAAGGATTTCGACTTCCCCGACGTGAATAATTGGCACGGCTGTATTTCATCCTTTACAGCACTACTCTCTAACCTCACCCTTCCTTCCTTCCTTCAACCTGGAATGTCCGCCGGGAGGAATTACCGGGGACCATTATATGTTGGGGATGCTTGGGAGAAGGACCAAAAGGAGCAGAAGCACCATTCGACTCGGACATGTAGACCACACAGGACATCAATCATGCCTCTTTTAGCTCTAATATTAGATTCCAGCAACTAATAGTAGGCGAAAATCTAAGACACCAACCACATTCCCCCATGAACACGGATTAGGTTTCCTCAAATTCCCATTAGGCCCGATAACACAAAATCCGGAATAGTGAGCGGTGTTTCTCTCTCTCTCAAATCTTGAAAATTGTCTGGGGTCACGAAGAATCCTCTAGAGTGAAATCCGGGACAGCGGGATGCGACTGGACGCCCCGCTGACACCCGTACGTTTTTGCTTATATATATGTTATCACGGGAACGTTTCCGTCTTGTATACATGTTTCATTCGGACCACTGGCTTTTGATGCGCTTATTGTGAATTTCCTAAAGGTTATTGAAGGGGATCCGATGCTCCCCGCGTTCTCCTTTTTGTTTTGTTTCCAGATCCCTATTACGCAATGACGTTGACCGTGGGCTGTACGATCCAGCATTAGAGGTGTCTTCCTAAAAACCACGAGAAATAACGCAATTATACATACGGATATCCGGAAAGTAGCCCAATTCAGCGCTTTCTACTGCGGGGGGGGCAGGAAACTCGTGCCACCCTGCAATTTCATTTCTATCGTTCCAAGGTACGATATGAGGGAGGGCATACGAGAGGGATATCAAAAATATATTCTAAAAACTAAGGTATAAATGACAAAAGCAATCACGTAGCTCCCAATTCTTGACACCACCGCCTCATCCACATTTTCACCTAGATCTAGATCCCCCAGAATCGCAGCTTCTTAGGTTTGTCGTCCTTGCCTTCTCTGTCCTCTGCTACCGCCGCAATGTTATCCAAGGATGGTTGCCTTAGGAACGTTGGCCTATCTGGCGCGTCGTGGGATAGGCCACAAAGCTTCCTGAAATCGCCGGCGATTTCTCCCCTTCTCTTCACATGTTCTAAAAAGCCATTCAGCGGACAGCTCTTCCCTGGCCCATCGGCGCAGCCTTCTAATGGCACAATCCCATCATTGACATTGAATCTGACGAATATCTCCTTTTCTGTGGATTTGCTCTTCGGAGTGCACGACAGACGCTCGAAAATGATACGACCACCCATAGGGGTTATTTGCGATGTCTTCCATTTCCTTTCCTCCATAATTTCATCGATGGGGAGATCCTGGGTGTCTTCGAAAATTCCGAGTGCTGCCAGCATAGGCACGATGTCTCCATCGTGGACACTAACTCATGAGTCAGTTTGGGTACAAAGGCAGAAATTACAAGTATGAAGCAGATTCAAGCGCACAAACTGAAGTAAAGTGGACCAGCCGATTCGGGCCCTTCTGCGATCAAGTTCGCGGTTGTGTTTAACCAAAGCCAACCCATTGCCTTTCCATACTTATTACCGGGTCTAAGACAGTTAACTATTGAATTCTTAATTTAGAATTGATCACAGGGGGACAAACCCAGCCCTATAATAATGAATCACGTCCCTCGCATATTCAAATTGGGACCATTCTTTCCTCGTAAAAACGTCACACCATTCACTATTTCCCCGCACAAGGATTTCGAAACCACACATCTCCTGCATGCTGTAGATCTCCGAATCTATGGTGATATGCCAGTAAGCAGGGTGTGCATAGGACAAAGTTCATCTCCTAGGAAAATAATATACCAGAAAGCTGCAAACCAGGATTTTCCTTCTCGAGTCGTTGAGCGATAGCTGGAAGGTAAGTCGCACGGTATTTGTAGAGCATCTCGTAGCCATAATCGTGGCCCAATTCCAGGTCCTCGACATAATTCTTGCAAGTATCACTATATCTGCGTTAGCATTGATTCAGTCGCTCTACACGACCACTCGGCCCGAGAAATAGCCGTAACCAACAATTGATAACGTCAGAAAGGCATACCCCGGGGTCAATGTATCTCCGGCTTTACTTTCATCCTCGCTAATTATCCGAAGCTCTGCGCGCTCGCTCTCAAGACCGAAAAAACCTGCGCCAAAGTATCTTGCTGTGTCGATCACCCTATCACACTCGCTGGCCCAAAATAGGGTGCGATTGTCAACAACCTTTTCCCATAAATGCTGGTACCGCGTGCGAAGCTTGACCCCAGTAGTGAATGCTTCCAAGGTTCCCGAGTAGGGGCCGGTGGTAGTGAGTTGTTCGAAATGTTTCTCAGGTGCTATATGACTGTCAGCAGGGTCCATCGTCCGTCCGACGTAATGTGCCCACAGTTCGTAAAATATTGCCAATCATTCAAGAAGGCAAGAGATCCCTTCAACTCAACACCCGAAGATTTTATCCTCTCCAGAAATATTATCATTCCTAAACCAATAATGCGTAAGCTTTCAACCCTGATTGTAGCTGCGTGTTTGGTTTTTGCTTACGGGCACCGGCGTTTTTTGTGGGAAATCGCTCTCCATGACGCGACATCTATTAATGAGAATCTAGGGTCAGCGCGTGGTCTCTTAAAGAGGCGTCGTAATGGAAGCCTCATTCGAAGCGGAAAACCCTACCATATGTGCCATATCAACTTCACATCCATCTGGAACTTGGATCCCCCCATCCAGCACGCCATCAACTTTTTCCACCCATGGACCGTTTCCTCCAAGATGATAAAGTATATTCCATTCTCCTTGCTGATCCGGGCAATTGGATGTACCCCTGTAGGTAGGCTCCAGTCCCCAACCATGGTTATTTGTTTGGAGGTACGTTGGTAGGATTTGTTGCAAGGAGTTTGGTAGTGAATAGCCCGGTTGGGGGTTGAGCAGGAAAACAACGGATGCAAGCAGGCAAATCATAGCTGATACAGTAAATAGTAGCAACGACATCTGAACAAGTAAGTATTTAAACCGCCTGGGAGATATCACGACTTGTCTGCAGAGGACATTCATTTTTTATTTTTTTTGTTCCAGGCCAGCTGGCGCCTCCCAGCCTCAGCTTTTGGACCCTTGAAGGCCCTGTCCCCGAATTCGGATTAGCTCCGAGATGACTAATCCAATAGCTCCTGAACTATGATACACCAAATCACGGGTCTCTCCGCGTGCGTTGAACTGCCCGTTTTATCACTAAAGGCATCCGGGTCCGAAATCACACCCCAACGGTTTATAATTCGCGATAACCGGTACCAGTATTTGGGGGATGTGGCAGAGGAAATAGCCTATTACAAGTACAGCGCCCGCATCCCCGAAATACCGCCCTCTTTACTCTGGCGGTACTTTAAAAGACCTGCATCCGAAGCCGGCGGATGGTCGGGCGAACAGGGATCATTATGACATCATCGTATGGATGAGGAGTTGAATTCAGTACGGTACCGTATTGCATTCATGAATCGATATATCGGGCGTGGCCGGGAATTTCACGATGTCCCTCCCTGCTTAGTCCGTGAGCCCCGATTTAAGAATATTAAGGGCATCAACGGGATGCAGAGGGTAAGGTAGACTAGTTAAATAGTAGCTTCCTCCTACAACCACCATCGTCCATCACCACCGATACTGGTATCAATCCTGCAGCCTACTAAATTCAGCACCGCATCCAACGAAGCCCCGATGATCGCTGCTAGCTTTGGGTGGGCACTCAACCCGCGCGGGTGAGTGCTCCTGCTCGAGTTTCCATCTCTGAGTGCGGTACAAGTACCCAACCTGAAGTTTTCGGCTATACCGGGAGTGGCTCGACACTGCTGCTATGCTCGGCAGGGGATCTAAAATCCAATCCACAAAAAAGATACCGGTATCACTAGCGCTTTGAATTTTATTTAAGGACCAAGGAAACCAGTCGGGTCACGGGCTGAAGGATGATCTGGTATTGGTGTGGGGCAGGGTGAAGACAGTTCAGTAGAGCGGTAGGGTGAATTTGGTAACCCAGGTCCTAGACCCTTCTCTTCCAGTGGGACGGGCGTTCCCCATGCGCCTAGGAAAGGCCATTCGGGCAAGTTGTGATATCGAGAAAAGCCAACATAAGGGAATAAAATACCGGTATTAACTTTTGAAATATCAGTTTGTTTGAGCACCAATGTTATGGCAACTCTAATATCGATTCTAAAAAAGAAATGTTGTCTCTGTTGTCCGGCCCTTTTGTGAAGGCGGTGTACGAGTAGCTCCGGCATGATGAGATCGTCTAATACTGGTGTGTAGGTGGCTCTAAATTTAAGCCACAGAGCCATGGCACTGATATTACTTGAATAGAGGACTTTATATGTGATATAGGGTAGGGAAATACAAACTATACGGCCCCGGAGCCCTAGGCCGGGGAATGTAATGAGGTATGATACGGTGATCTGCAAGTTCCAGCATTTGAAACGGAATTTTAAATCTACACGAGTAAATTGTTATTGTAGAAGTATGATACGGTAGATGATATAGCACTGGTATCTGTTGAATCCCAGGAGTATGATACCGAGCTGAATTACTTGGCATCAACAGGGGTATGATAGCTTTAATATTGTGCCCGCACCATCAGCAAGGACTTACCCGGACGAAATTCCATGGCACAGTCAACCTCATGACAACCTCCGGAGCCTGACCAACCTTCTTTGCCAATATGCTCGTCAACTACTCTGACAGCGAATCCGACTCAGGAGACCAAAAACCCAAACCATCTCCCCAAAGATCCTCACTTTCTAGAAAAACAGGGCTATCCGCCCTTCTTCCAAAACCAAAAGACTCACAGAAAGCCGGCCAGGATGGCGACATTGTTGCTGCTGGCCCTAAAAAGTTTATTGTTAACCTCCCGAAGCTCGATACGCAGGATGACAGTGCAGATGGCCCACCAACGAAAAAGCTACGGATTGGCGGAGGTAGTTCCGGATTAAGCGCAATGTTGCCTGCCCCCAAAAGATCAGGGACCACAGCAAAAGCTGACCCCAAACCATCGCCTTCTCCAATTGAACATGGGACGGATAGGGAGACAACAGACGGATCTGTGAATGAGCCAGTCCCAACCGGTCGGACTACAAGTGCTTCAGCTATGTTCGTGCCACAATCAGTAGCCAGAAAACCCATTCAGCCAACAAGCGCGTTTAAGAAGTCATCGGGGGCTGGGGTAGTGAAGCCTAGAAACCAAGCGCCTACCAAAGCCAAAGTCTCCCTATTTGGGGCAGGTGGGTCTGGCCATATACTATATCGTCTGTTAGCGGAGGCTCACTATTCTCGAAACTAGGAACAAACTCTTCTGCGTCAACCAAGTCAAACAAAAAGACTGTGCCAGCCGGAGAATATAAAACTATCATGGTTTCTGCAGCGAAACCAGCTAGTAGGCCGTGGGATACCTTTCCGGATGGCAGTGAAGAAGGCCCTTACGGAAACGTTGGAGGTGATGCCTCGGTAATAGTTGCTGATGGGGAGACTTCCTACCAAGCGCAGACCGCCCATAGCGACGCACCGGAGGACCTCGAGGCAATCGCCCGGCAGGCAGGATTGGATGATTCCGCCGTAAGTATCTTACCCTTACTTGTGCTCCACCGCATTTTGACAAGAAATAGATGCGCCAGCTCTATGGTCGCCGTGGCCGACAGGATGCGCCGATCAACATATCTACATTTAGCGTTGACGAGGAATATAACAATAATGAATTGAAGCGGTCGATGGGGCTAATGGAAGAAGTGAAGCCAGTCAGGAGTATTGCGCCAGGGAAACATCAACTCTCTTCCCTGCTCAACGGTGAGTTTGCACAGTACTTCCTCGAGAGACCCAGAGGGGTGTTCGTTTTCTGATTTTGTGTGTCGTAGCCGCGCAAGCGCAGAGGGGTGCATTGGAGGAAAGCTTTGCTCAGGGTAAAAGAAACAAAAAGGAGGCTGGCTCCAAATATGGATGGTAACCAGCGGTTTAATATACGGGTTGGTGCAAAAAAGTATTGTTTTCAAAGCTGTCGCTGTGGGGAGGCTTGTAATGGAGACCCTTGTGTTTTTTTAAGCCGATGTTTTTTGCTTACTCCTCACTTGCACATCCTCTGTATAATATATCAGGGAGCCAGTGAGTGGGCCGCGTACTATGCCCCTCTTACCTCCACGCGCTACCCCTCGTTCATCAGATCTTTAATAACGTTGCTATTCGTTTGTTCCACCCCATCTCGTCTCCTTCCTTCTTCCCATTTTCACCACAAACCTCTTCCATTCCCTCACCCTTCACCTTCCCAACCATCGCTAGATATTTCTGCGTCTATCTCTTTAGCCTCCTCTCCCTTTTTTTCAATTCCCTTCTTCTCCGGGAAAATACCTTTGCTTTAACGATTCCAAGTAATTTCTTCATTCCTGGATTTATTCCAGTAGTTTGCACTAAAAGAAAAACCAAATGGCACCTATCGATGGTTCCTTTTTCCACCCTTTTAATCGTTGGCCTTTCACCCCTTGCCTAACTGGTAATGTGACTGCCTCATCCCCTTCACCTCCTGTTTGCTCTTGCAAGAATTTTCTAGGGGATTCGTTCGGAGAATCTAGTTCTTTTGGGCACCAGTGCTTAGCTGGATTTACACCCCCTACTCCGCAGTCTAGCCAGGAGGCACTAGTTCCCAGCAGGGCCGAACCTAATATGAACAAAAATATCTTCGGGAGCTCTGTGGCTGCCGATACTCACCGCCTTAAGTCTGTCCCCGAAGGCCATGAGACACACCAGAATAACCCCCCCGGGAAGACTGTTGCTAGGAGTTCCGATTTTGTTCCTAGTGGGTTTTTTAAGAATGAAGGTGATATGGCAACCAGAGTCATCATTCCCGATCAGTCCGAACCAAAAAAGTCCAGCATGGAAACAATCAGAAACGGCTTGAAATCAAATGATCTGGGTGCAAGATCTCTACCGATGCTCGGCCTTGTTGGACCCAAAACTCCACCAAAAAATATCTGGAAGCGTACCTCATCAACTGAGCTTGCTGGTGGAGTTTCCGCAAATACTGCATGGAATAATAATAAGAGCACCCGCCCAATCGATAAGCCCTGGAGGAGACCTTCCGATTCTGGAACACACTCTTCCCAAAAACCCGCAACCTCTAGTGATATGACCGGGGGAGTACCATCTATGGGCGGGGGTATACCCCCCTCTTCTCTGATAATTGGGTCTGGAAGCGGCCTCAAAGAGAATATCCCCAATAGGAAGACTATTCTCGGCTGCTCGCAATGTGTATTCGAACCAAAAATCAAGGTTGTTCCTTGCGGTTGCCTCATTTGCCTAGCCTGTGGAGGCAGGTCCTGGGGAGCTGGTCGTTGTGCGGAAAGTGTTTACTGTGGGTGTGGGGAGGTAAGAATACCACTCCCATCTTTGTTCAACTAGCCACGGTCCTTAACGCCTATCAGCTTGTCTCATGCATGATCAACTTGGACTCTACAAATCGCCAACAACTGCAGAACTACCAGAGCTTCCCTCAGCCTACATCCAACCCCCTTCCCAAATTTTCTACCGAGCCCGTCGCAACTAGTGCGCAGGTCTCATCTCCCATGCATACGTTTGCGCCTAGCTGGCAAAACGGCCAGGCCGCGGCGTTTCCATATGATATACCTGCGCCTTCTATCGCCATCGATACTCCTCTCCCTTTGCCTACTGCCAGGGTTGACAGTATTAGTAATTTCTTGCTTATGGATGCTGAAACCGCTATTCAGAACGCGCCGTTGGTGGAGCTAGGCAGGTATGGCATGCCTCAAAGCTGGGCATGTGTTAGAGTAGGCAACGTGGGTATCGTTTATTCCATTTAGTGGCTCTAAGCTAAAACATTACGATAGATCCCTTACAATGTGACGACATCAGAACTCACCGAGTTTCTGGGTAAGAACTCCAATATCATTCCAGATAGTACAGAGAATGTTGGGGTTCATGTCATCATGGACAGATCTACAGTGAGTAAAGGCTTGGCTTTGACCACCAAAATTGTGTTTATTAATATATATATATCCAGGGGAAAACTATGGACGCTTTCGTTGAGTTCATGACTCCAAAAGATGCGTGGAAATGTGTTGCGCGACGCAAGAGCCGCGTGCTCGGGAATAGACATCTCACGTTGGATGTTGTAGATCCGTCTGAGCTTATGAAAGAGATATTTCCAAGGGCAAAGGGTGTCAATTGGGATGGTGTTGTTCCCCTTGTCTCTCGCGACCCGGAATATGCTGGGAGGAGCCCAGAGATATTGGGTAGAGAGGAGCTAGTGTTGATTGTTAATCACGCAAGGACTCCTCATAGGGTTTGTATTCGCGTTCTCTCCCCACAAAAAAGCATCCTGCTAATGGTGCGCCCATCAAGAGCCCCTTCAGCCGTAAATGCTTGCAGAGACCTTTCCAGTCTCTATTGTCGATTGTCTCAAAGTTCCCATGGTTTGCTGTGGATTTCTACACTATCGAACAGCGGGATTACATCTATCAAGCTCTTCTTTCCGCCGTCGAGATCTTGAAACGCCACATCAAGAGGGGGAAGGCTATGCCAAACCTGGATCAAGAGTTGCTTAAGAGCCTTGTGAGGGTGGGTGCTATGTGTTCTGGGTTCACTGATATCCAGAGACATGAGTTGGTCAAAGTAGCAGAATTCGGAGCAGAAGGTATCTACTTGGAGGAAATCATGCCTGGATTTCACATATTCCGCGCTTTAGGGAGGAGGCCGGGTGCCGATCGTAAGATGCTTGAGGTTTGTTCTCTATAAAGATCTCTAACTTCCTGGTCTAAGTTTAAGCCTAGTTTTATGCCCTACTCTTGCAGCTCGCTGCCCACGCTTTCGTGGAGCCAGCAGCAAATCCCGGAGACAGCGCAGAAGGGGCTGGGAACCCCGGTAGGGCTCAGATGACTATGGCTGAGGCTTCCGAATATGAGTGGCAGGCTGTTGTCGGCGGTGTTAGGAGTGTCCTGCCCCCAAAGCCCTATCCGAGAGTCCAGAACAACATCGGTTGGCGTGAAGGGTATCTTGCACAAAATCTGCTATGAAGTCCCTCTGCACCATATGGCCACTAAGTTGGTTTCTTTTTCGGCATTTTCACTTGCTTTTTTCTTTCCTTCTTTTTTCATTCAACCATCTATTCTTACAGTGGTTGTCATACAGAATACTAGTTGCACTCGTGATTTTTAATGTCGGCACCTAATCGGTTCCAAAGAAAATACTGATGGGGGGAAGAGTTATGATAAAATTCTTTAGAAGGCTTATATGATTTGTGGAGATTGTATCATGTTTTCGATGGTTCTCAAGTAGACACGAAAGGAGACACTAGTTGGTGATATTCTATCACGACTCAATTGTAGCCGATTACTCCGCCATGGTTCTGCGGAAATAAATAAAAAATTATTCATTAGTCTTTCTAGATACATGTTGTATTTGTGATCGTTGTTGCTTACTACGCTCTCGCACCTCTTTTATCCATTCCTCAGGCACGTCTTCCCTTTACCATGAATATTTCTCTTTCCATCTTGACACCCTTCCCTGACCCGTCATCGTGGCCGAGGAAGGTAATAGCCTTCCCACGCTCCCCGCCCGGTCCGACGTCAACAAAGTCAACCTCTACCAAACCGGCGCCTTCGAACACCTTCCTCATTTCCTCCTGAGAAAAGCCACCATGTGCCACTGTGTCCAGCGCATTTAACTCGGCAGCACCCTTTCCCTGGCCTCCGTGATTCGAATGCGAGTGCCCCCCATGATGGGCATGTCCTCCGTGGTTCGCAATGCGATTCGGGAGTGGATGTGATTTGAAGTCTATCACCAACAGAACACCAGTGCTGGGCTTCAAACGCTCAACAAGGCGCTCCGCGGCCAGTTGAACATTGCTAAAGTGATGAAATGCAAACCCACAAACGATAACATCGAAATTATAGTATTCAGGATCCGACAAAGAGGGATCGAGGTTGTCCGCGCAAAGATCGGCTACAATGGCGCGCATTTCTTCCTCGGGTGTACCTTGGTTCTTGACCTGGATAGACCCAAAAGTTAGGACACAACGATTGCCCGGCGATGGGTGTTTTGTGATGAACCTTTTCGTTGAACATTTCAGCCATTTTTTCAGATATGTCCATCCCGATGATCTGCTTTGTGTATGGTGCGATTATCTGGCACTTCATATCAGCTTAGGCCGTTTGGATAATAACCCGGGGGGGGGGGGGTTAGCCCACCTGAGAGGTCAATCCAGTCCCACAGGCATAATCCAGTACACGAGTGGTGTTTTCGTCCCACTCCGCGCCAGACCATTCTCGGCGAAGGAGTATATTTTCCCCAATTATATTGGTAACATTCGAAGCTTTAGCTCGAGCATCGTAGGCGTCTGCGTTATCGCTGCTTGGATTAGCTTTGGAGGAGGAGGGGGGGGGAGGGTAAAAAAGGGTGGGGTTATGCTTATCATACTTGAAGTACTGCTTGTTAGCTTCTGCGCTGCCTTGTCCCATTGTTGATTGAGCGGATGCCATTATTATTATTATTATTGTGGCTACTGTGATCCGTCTTTGGTGGTACTATACCTAACAGTAATTTCATGGCATGTAGCATCATAGAGGGGGCGGGGGGAGCTTATATGCACAGTACGCAATCTTTCCTATGATACCCAGCAGACGGGGTCTCGGCCGACAGTGGGTTAGCAAATTTCCGGTATTTCTCTGGTATTTCAGAGCTAGGATAAGGATGCACCCACCGAAATTCTATGAGTCGGCGAGTGTGCTCCCATAATATGTGACACGAATAGGAAAAAAATGTTTTAAGGATCTATGATAGCAATATTGCTCCCCGTGCCGCCCGAGGCAGTCGCGATGCGATGGCGAGCTAGAGCCAATCCCGGACAGTTCTCGAGCCAATAGCCCTCTTTATAATTAATAATAGCGATATCATTTTCTCAGAATTGGTCATCTAAACACAAAACTAGACTATCTTTCCATGTTATCATAGCTCTTCACGATGGCTGAAGCCCTTTTTTACAAGGTTTAGGGATAAAATAACGGTACGCTGCATAGCTAAAAATCTCAGTAGCAATAGGCAACATCCAAGAAACGCGAGCTAGATGAGCTCCCTATTTCCTCCTGCCTTGGACAGTTTTGAAAGAGATACAATTGATAGATGAGGAGACTAGCCTCAGGTTAAACACACTAGTCAGCATTCTTTCTTTCCGGGCCTACATACAGTATGTTAAGCAATGGAAAGGTTTTACGTTTCTAGGTAAAGCTAGACGTGGCGCATCTCTAGTTTTGACGACAAAATCAACATCAATACCCGTGCTCCGTGCCACTTTTTTGTGCTTGAGATGGTACCCAGACCAATTACCAGTCATCTGCTCGTCCTTTATGCCAATCCAGTTTCACACTTCACGATACGGGTTATCTGAGTATGATATTTGAAAAAGCAACCGGCTCGGGCGGCGAGGCCTACACACGACCGGGGCCGGAGGAACGACAACAATGCGTCATTGCCCACACGACTTGGTAACACAAATTTACGGTATCCCAGAACCCGTATTCACTACCCACGCTCCCCCCCACAAGTAGATATAAAACTCCACCATTGGCAGACTCGTCCACTGCAAGAGGCATAATACCGGATACATGATAGAACGGGATTACTCATGTGGGTGTTCGAGTCATCGGACCGATTCGCTTTGCCTGTTGTGGTTCTTAGGGACCTTGGTGGATCTTCCTGTTTGGCCGAGCGATGAGTGGGGGAACTTAGATTTGCTTGCTCTTCCTCGTCCGAGTGCGGCGGGGGGCGAAAATACGTTAACATTTAGCAAATCCAAATAATGTCAAAGTGGTTTCAGATCTTGCTGCTGGGAAGCATGTTAGTATGTTACCGAGTGATATGAGGTGATGGAGGGTTGGGCCAAGACAAATCAGGGCATTTGCCCTACCACAGTCCCTGCCCCGCACCAACCAAAATGCTCACACACCTGCAATCCTGAATTCTTGGACGTTTGATGAGGAACGATCCGCAACCAACGCTCACAGACCTTACTTGCGCCCTTGACACCAGTCCATAAACGCCCGCTCTAGAAAAACAACAAGCATGGCTGATACCGAATATGTGAGCTCTCCTCCTCCCTGGCCCGGAGGAACCGTGAATGGCTAATAGAAGCTCTAGGACGCCGTTGAGGCCGCTGGTACGAATCCACGGGAAGGCATGAGATTGATGGAGGTACACAAAGACTGATATGAGCGGGTGTATAGAGAAGAAGAAGGCCAGAACCTTCCGCAAATTTTCCTACCGTGGAGTCGACCTCGATCAGTTCTGTTCCCCAAGCTTTCAATATACTCAGGATCGACTAATGAGATTATTTATAGACTCCTCGATCTTTCCTCCGAACAGCTCCGTGACCTGGTCCATGCCCGTGCTCGCAGAAGGTTCAACCGCGGTCTTAAGCGCAAGCCCATGGGCTTAATCAAGAAGCTCCGCAAGGCCAAAAAGGAAGCCAAGCCGAACGAGAAGCCCGACCTCGTCAAGACCCACCTCCGTGACATGATCATTGTCCCTGAGATGATCGGATCGGTCATTGGTATCTACTCTGGGAAGGAGTTTAACCAGGTTGAAATTAAGCCGGAAATGGTTGGACACTACTTGGGAGAATTCTCAATTACCTAGTACGTTTGCATACCCACATTGTGGCCCTTCGTGTCTAGTTATGAGACTCGGCGGGCTGTGTTGCCATTGCAATGCTCATGATTGAAATTGGTTGGATGCTAATTTTCCTATAGCAAGCCTGTCAAGCACGGTCGTCCGGGTATCGGTGCTACCCACTCCTCGAGATTCATCCCGCTAAAATAAACAATTTCTTTCTTTCTTTGCGTTGGGGAATGGAGGGACTGGATGGCGTCATGACATGAAAATTATTCTGTGTTGTGTGTATATGAAATAAAAACATTACCGGAATTGGGTCACCAAAAAGGCTTAAGGTTTAATACGGTAGACATGCAAGTGAATTTGTCCCGGAAGTGCGACAGCGCCTTTTACAAGTAACCTCCAACAACCAAAAATATACCAACTATCACCACAACATAGCACTCTTGTGGTGATGCCCAGTTCCCCTGCTCTGGCCTTCGGATCATGGGAGCCAGCTCCCCCCCCCAACATGCAGAACTTTTGTGGAAACACCTTTTTCTTTGGTGGAGGGTCTTCGTAGTGGAACAAAGTCCATTGCAGAAATGCCACACTTTTTGTTCAACAGTTTTTTTTTTCCTTTCCGGTTCCGGTTCCGGGCTTTCGCATCGGGCCCTGTGATGTTCGATTAGGGGAATCAACTAAGGCTACTGGTGCTTCGTGAAATAATTATCTACTACAAAATGGTATACTCGAGCACCGGTACAGTTATTCCTACGCCGGAGGAACCCGAATAATTGGGCCATGTGCCAGGGCATTTGAGTTGCCTCTCCTTGTAGGGTCCCATTGTCTCGGAGGGCATGTCGCTTGGCGTTTTTTTCGCCCCTTTTCTAGAGGGGTGGATCTTGGACTGCCTGGCATAAGGTGTAACTTGGCCATTCTTTACTTGTCCGTACGGCAGAGCATATGGTGCACTGAGATTTAGACTAGAGTACTGCCGACGCAAATCTCATTCTTCCCCTACAGTGCAATAGTGTTGCCGCTCATGAGCTTCGTCATAATGGAGGATCCAAGAAATTGGCTTTACGTAGACCACCGAAGAGGGGGGAAGGATTGGTTGGGCATCGAGGTGCTTGAGAATTTCGAGGGATATCCGGAACATTTTGGCGCCAAGGATTTATGCTTTGGTGCGCCTTGGCGTTAGAGTGTCCGGGTTGGTTGCCGTAGGAACTGGAAGGTCCGCTGCATTTTTCAATCTTTTCGCTACGTTTTCTCCCCTCTGCCCGAAGGAGAATTCTCGATTATTCCAGCTTTTACAGCTTCAGAAGTTTACGAATTCCAGCAAAACAGAACAACGCGTCACTTGAAGGAGAAACTTGGACGGATTTCTCTCATTTGAGCTAGAAGGGTTGTGATCAGCCAGCTGTGATGGCGATTGCTTTATTGCGGCCGCACCCCCCTGCAGTTAAATCAGGTTCAATGCCGATGTGGTAAGTGGACGACAGGAAGAATTGTGTGGCCAACGCCCGACGCACGGGATTGCGTTCCCTGTTGGACATGCTTAAGAGCAGTCGCGTCCCAAGACTATTTATTCGTGGCGAGAAAAAGCCCCCTGGCCATACAGCTGCAGTCTAGTACTATTGCGAGCACTCGTACAGTGCTCTCGTCTCTCCCATCTAGCGTAGCTAAGGCTTGTGTACCAGCATTCTCCTCCCGCTCTGGTCGACGACACGTCTCCCTTTCCAAAATTCCTCCCTGAGCTTATATCTTTCCTCTCCCTTCTCTTCCGGAGACTTGTATCATTCATCCCTTTGGAAATACGGGAATTGTGCTCTTTAGGTTTGTATATGGCTCTCACCAGAGTTCCCTAAAATACCTCAAAGCTTACAAACTCAGATCCACAGCGAAACGTCACGGTTCTCGTCGAAACAATCACTTATACAAGATGGCTGCTGTTGCGGTTAGCGAGGCACAAATGGATGGTGCTGTGGCGGAGAAGCTCGCTGTTCTTGACTCGACCACTCCTGATGCTGATTTTGCCTCTAAATACGATCATTATACGTTCCCAACTACAAATCTTGGGTTAGGGGAGGGGCACCCAGGACACACAACTCCAGAACAAAACGCGAAGGTTCTAGAGCTGAGAAGTGTTTTGGAAAAAGAGGGATATACCGAGAGGCTAGACACCCATAGCATGGTTAGTCGGCTTTGCTCTATCATATCCAAAGAGAGAATGACTAACTCTCTACCAAGCTTCGATTCTTGAGAGCTCGGAAGTTTGACGTCAACTTAGCCAAGGCTATGTTTGTCGAGTGCGAGAACTGGCGGAAGGAGTTTAAGGTTGACGAGATTATCAAAGACTTTGTCTACACTGAGAAGCCCGAAGTCTTCGAATACTACCCCCAATACTATCACAAGACTGACAAAGTAGGTTCTTTCATTCCTTTTGCTTGTCCAAAATTGTTGCTGAATCTGGGATAGGATGGCCGTCCAGTCTACATCGAGCAATTGGGAAAGATCGACCTGAATGCAATGTATAAGATCACTACTGCAGAGCGTATGCTTAAAAACCTTGTACTGGAGTATGAACGTCTAGCGGACCCTCGTTTGCCTGCTTGCTCCCGCAAGGCGGGGAAACTCCTTGAGACCTGTTGCACCGTTATGGACCTCAAGGGGGTTGGAATCACAAGCATCTCCTCTGTCTATAACTACGTCAAATCCGCTTCCGCAATTTCCCAGAACTACTATCCGGAGAGACTAGGTAGACTTTACCTCATCAATGCTCCATGGGGCTTTTCCGGGGCATTCAAAGTCATCAAGGCCTTTTTGGACCCAGTTACTGTATGTTGCACCCTCTCCATGAAACCCTAGACCCAATCGTTCTAACTTTTTTTAGGTGAGCAAAATCCATATATTGGGCTCTGGGTACCAGCCTGAACTTCTAAAGCAGATTCCGAGTGAGAATCTTCCTACGGAGTTCGGTGGTACATGTAGCTGTTCTGGTGGTTGCAAATTTAGTGATGCTGGGCCGTGGCAGGAGACAGAGTACTTGGACTCCGAGAAATAGATGGGTACAATTCTTGCTTAAACTTTTTTTTCCGAGAGTATTGGCAGACTGTTGCCGTTTTTAATACAAGGTTCTTGGTGGTTTCTTGAATTGTACTATACAAGGGCGAAGTGTTGTCAGCTCCAGATAACTTTAGAAGAGAGGAGAATAATAGAACTGCTTTTTGCTGAAAATAAGTCAATATTTCTGACAGCGGACAATACTTTGTTGTGATTGGGAGTTGTACCTAGGCATTGATAGCGCCCAATTATCACCTACGAATATTGAATCATGGTACTCCACTGTTATCAAAGTACGTGCCTTCCCGAAACCCATCTTGATCTCAGCCAAACCTACCTTTTTTCATCATTAGTGTTCCCCCGCTTGTGATTGTTCCTTCAAACATTGAGGGATCTTAGTATGTCAATTAGCTATCGATATATGCGAATTCCCCTTCTCTTGGGAAGCCATATCTACAGCGAGTGTCCATCACCATCATCAGAACTCGTCCGAGAAACTTTATTATCATCCGAAATAACTTACCGGTAGCGCTTATAGTGTTCGCGTGTCCGTGAGATGCCAGGAACGAGAAGTGGTCGGGAACCCACTTTTTTCCTTCCTTCCTTCCTTCCTTCCTTACTTCCCGGCTCTCTCTCCCTCGTCTCTTGGGGTTTTTACAAGAAATCCTTGGCAATTTAATAATAATCATATATAGGAATAAAAGTGATGTGCAATTGTGTTGGAAAGTATCTAGACACACACGATAGGTGTTCCCCGGATGATATCCCGTAAACCTTGCTAACCGTAATGAATCACTCGTGTATGATTTACTGTAACTTATCCTGCTGGTTGAGCTATGATATCATAGGTATGATAGATAGGATAACAGTTCCCAGGGCGGCGGCGGGGGGTTTGTGTAAGATGGTGTCGATTGAAAAATATCATTCTCGATATATATATATATATATACCAGTGTGTATGGCGGTTCTAGGACCAGGGACTACAACAACTGCTTGGTCGGAATATGTTATGTATGATACAGTACAGTACACGACCGCCCAAAAGAATCCTTCCCTCCTTGGAGCCAGAACAAGAAGAGAAGGAAGCAACTCATATCTATTATGATGCTAATTCCCCCGTTTCGAATCATTTCTCCAAACCACGGTGGGGATTGGGAGTTAGTCAGTTCGTCAGTTGAGCAATAAGCCAAGTATCATATTCAAAAAATTATTTTCTTGAAGGTTATATATATCATACTTTCTCTTTATATTCTTTCTTTCTTTCTTTCTTTCTTGGTGGGACACTACTACCCCCCACCCCACCCCCCCATATCTCCCCGCTTGAACGGGAATAATGAATAGCTAATGCTTGTTTTTTTATCATACATATTATAATACATACTTATCTGGAAAGCTCCCCCCACACCCCCTTCGGCCGGTCGTCTGAGTGATGAGGAAAAAAAAAAAAAAAAACCTCGAGCTCATTTCTAGTGAGTGAGTGACTTGAAGTGAATGAATATAAATGAAAACTTTCACCCCTGCTGTACTGGCACTATTATTATTACCATCCTGGTTTCTCCATAGCGTCGGGACTGGATGGGGAGTGTGCTGTCATTTGGCATATGGCCAGCGGGTTATATAATTATATGTTTTCTTTCTCATGCTGGGGGTTGGTAAGTATACCAGTATATCTCGGGCTAGAGACGTGGTTCCTCGGTGTCCCTATTCACTCGCTAAGGAGGCGTGACACAAGGCCATAGATTTGTATTATATATCATGGTCTTCCATTTGAAGGTAGTATGAAGACTGCATACCTAGTAGACATGAGCCCCCCCCACCGCGAGTAGTGAGTGGCTTTGAATCAAGGGTTCCCGGATATAAAGTTTCCTATTGCACGATACGGCACTTATCGTGGATACGGCAGCTTTGTTATTGCAATTAGTTAGCTCCTAATATATCAACGCATAAACCGTGATCAATAGTCAATGGCGATTGTTTCCTAAGAATCGGGCAGTTGTATGACCCGAGTGCAAGCCAAAGGCACTGCACTGCACCCGACGGCGGATTTAGAAAGACTACAACCTGTAGCACTGCTCATGGCTTTGCAGCACCATGCACCGCGTCCTAACACTCCGGGACTCGATTTTTTTTCTCGATCGAGGGGAAATATAGCTAGTCTGGGTCGTCTGTGGGTCACTGTCAAAAACATATAAAGAATGCGATACTTGCTTCCTAAGAAGACACAGATCGTTGGGCTGGATTTATGTCAAGCTCGGAGATGGTGTAAGATAGCCAGGAGACAGAAACTGAGTTCGCAAAGACCGTACGAAGCATTCTTCTCGGAAACGCTTGGCTCACCGCCGGCGCTCACGGAGGACCTGTGTTCGTTCATTCACGCATGGTATCTTGCCGGAAGACAGGCTTGATACAATACATGGGCATGGGATCTAATGGCATTTCACCGCTAGCTATAGTTTAACTTCTTGGGCATTCATGCATTAGATATCCTCTAGTGAATGAAGAGAGAGATCGGGCCGCGCGCAGAAGCCTGAGATACAAACACTAGTATGAGGTAGAAACATACCCTTAAGGAAGATATAAAACTCGACTCGGCGTACCTACACCAAATGAAAAGAAAGAGAGGGAAAAATGTATGACCAAGAAGATAAAAAGAGAGGAGAAAATAAAGAGAAGAAAGGGTTTATTGCCTCAGGGAATTCTGCTCCTTCCGCCTTTTTTCGTTCTCTCTGTGCATCTTTTTAAAGAAAGCACTCGACTGGCCTTTACCCTTGAGCTCCTTGTTCCTGCTCCTATTGTACTCGATATATGCCATGTCATCCCCACCTGCCAGCTCCGAAAGCCTCCCGGTGGTTCTCCGGTACCGAGCGCCCTTCCTACCCGCGTTGTAAGACAGTTTGGCCCCGTCAAAGTCGTCGCCTTCCTGTTGCCCGGCTTCCGAGTTCTGCAGCATCACCTCCGCGAGGAGTTCTTTCCTCTCGGGAAGGGTAGCGTACGCAAGGCCCGACAACTGTTCAATGCCCTGAAGGTGCGTGATAACTTTGAAAGCGTAACCCTGGTCGACAAGGAAGGCCTGACGTTTGCTCGAGTAATACATTTCTGCCGTGTCCTTTGAGACGAGAGAATAGAAGAAGGCGTTGAAACCTTCGTCGTTCCTACGCTTTGCTCTGAGGATTCGCCCTAGTCTCTGCGCCTCCTGTCTACGGGAGCCGTAGTGGGAGGAGATTTGGATCAGGCAGGTAGCTTCTGGGAGGTCGAGGGAGGTATCGCCGATTTTGGAAAGGAAGATAGTATTCACCTGATCATTTAGTTGGAAGTTTTCGAGAATGGTAAGACGTTCCTGCTGGGGTGTGTCGCCATAAATGAAGGCCTTCTTGAGCTTTAGAGCGTAGGCTTTCAAAGCGTAAACGTTATCTGAGAAGACGATGATTTTATCGCCTCGTTTTTCGTGGTAGTCTATGAGGAATTGTGTTGCTTGAAACCTGATGTCGACGTGATTAGTGGGAACTTTAAAAAGGACTTGCAGAGGGGAAGGCTTACTTGCGAGGGTTCATGATGTAATGAAGGACCTTCTTGCGAGCATCCGGTTCTCGGAGATATTCAGAGTAGAACTCTGGAGTCATCGGACACCATACCTCCGCGCATTGGACTTTAGCGATATGGCCCTGTTCTGCAAGCTCCATCCAATTTGCTTCATAAAGTTTCGGACCGATCAGAAAGTTCAAATCGGTGATTTTATCATCTTCACGTAGAAGGGTAGCCGTAAGCCCCAACTTCGAATGTGTAGCAACAGAGTGAACTACTTTACGGAAAATTTGGGCTGGCACGACGTGCACTTCGTCAAGAATGAGAAGACCCCATTCCCGCGACTGGAGAAAGTCCATCATCTTTTGAGAGTCGTGCGAGCGATTACGGGAGTTAGTTACCATAGAGTAGGTAGATACAATGATACCGGCGTCGCCACGGAACTTTTCTTTGTTTTCGGAAGTAAATATAGCAATAGCATCTGGGTTTATATTTGTCCATTTGATGAATTCTTGTCGCCACTGTACAACGCTCATGGAAGATGTAGCTAGCACAACCACGCTTTTCTTAATAGTGCATGCAGCAGTAATCCCAACTAGGGTCTTTCCGGCCCCACAAGGCAACACGATGATGCCACTCTTTGCGCGCCCGTTGCCGAACATTTTACTCAAGCTCTTCTCTTGGTACGAACGAATCTGCGCTTGCGGTTTAAGATCCATATCCAAGTTGGCATTTTTCCTGTCATTGCGGAAGTCGTATTCTTCCAACACGGGGTATCCTAGATCTAAGCATTGCTTCTGTACAGTTTCCACGTCATCCGCCGGAATCTCAAACGAATGGACAGCGTCCTCGTCCTCCTCATCCTCTCCTTCCTCATCCTCCCCCAGTCCAGTAACCGAATTGAACAGATCTTCGGCTGCGTCTCCTGCAACCTCAATAGGTCGACCACCTTGTGGGTTATTGACGTTTGCTGCACCCGCAGCGTTTCTGGTTCCGGGGATGACTAATGCCCCCATCTGTGGTGCCTTTTCTTTTGTAATGCCTGATCCACCTTCGCCTTGAACCCTCAATGGCCCAATCACTGGATCCTGTAACAGTCTTTGTAACATTGCTGGATCGGAGCTCTCTACAAAGTATCTGTTCTCCTTAAGGACTAATTTAACCTTCCCATACGAGCTGGTGCACTTCTTAATAAAGTCGATGATCTTTGGGGGTACAGGGATTTTAGAAAGCCGATCCATGACTGAGATAATATCGTTTGGGTCTAAACCCACAGAGACCGCCGCATATAATGAGTGAGGTGTGAGTTTATACTCGTGCAGGTAAGTTGGTCGCGACAAGGGCTCGGCAATTGTAGTCAAGAAATCCTGCGCTTGTCCGGCCAAGGGCGAAAAGCTCTCTAGCACAATAACCCCTGACTCCGGGTTAATCCATAGTGGACGAGATTCATGATCCGATTTCATCTTCAGATAGCTGAAATCCTGCTTGTTGAATATGTAGGATACTGAATCCCTCTTTGCGATAACACCGTTGCCTTTGGAAGTTAAATCCAAACTAAACGCGTTGACGGCCTCTGAGAACGCTTGTTAGTCGTTGCCGGTAGAGGAATGGAGTGACCGACTAGATATAGCTCGACCCTCTTCTGTATTCTCTATCTCTTCATCGTCCGAGTACTCATCGCTACTGTCTACATCGACTGCTGGAGTTGCTGGCCGAGAGCGTTTTGTGGCTGCAGAGGCAGTGGCAACAGCTGCAGTCCCTATGAATATTGTATTGTCAGTGGGCATATCAATGCTGATGAGGAGATAAAAGAACCTCCTGCTGCACCGGCCTTGCGTTTTGGAGGCATGCTGTATGCTTGCGGTAAGGAATTTTGTTGGTCTAGGTTAAGAGGAAAGGGTTGTTGAGGTTCAGATCACACCTGGTTGCGAGATGATAGCTCTTCAGTCGAGGGAAGGCAGCAGACAATGTATGACGAAGGCGTTGGGGCGGTATTTGGCAACAGCGCAGCCACAGGGGAACGTTGGATATTTCTATGGGAAAAGGCGAGCAAAATCCTTTTAAAATCCACTGCCTCCGTCAGCCCTGTAACCTGAGGACTCTGAGTCAAAGGGCCCAGAGAAGGACATCCTCTTGGCACGGCACGTGAAAGTGCCCTGGACTGGCGGGGATTGTGGATTTCAAGACTTTGCCATACTGTACTCGGGTCATCAACAGAGTCAGAGAAAATTCCCCAAGTATCACCCTCCGAATGCGAACATTGCACAACATTGTGCTAGAAGGGCGATTGGGCCTTTAAGAGGGAACACAGTGCTTGTACAAGCTTTGCTTACCAGTGAGAGGCCATTTACTAGCTTTAAGGAGCGTCTGGTTACAATCAAGAGGCTCCATTTGACCTGATCATGGGTGTTAGCTGGAAGGCTTTGGGGTGCGTCTAATTGCAGCCGAAAATAACTTTCAACTGCAGTTTGGTGTACTCGAGTAATGATATATAATACCCAGCCGAAACAGAAAATTTGTTCCAGGCGCACCACCTGCACGGCATAATAAGTCATCCACTGGAAACCGAAAGGGTTATATCCCCCCCCCCAAAAAAAAAAAAAAAAAAGACCGTCAGGAAGGGGAGAGGGTAATGCAGCTCTGATTGATGTTATGCAACCCTTCGAGGCCGCTGCTAAGACATTCTGATCATTGCATCCTGTTAAGTTACCCGGCTGCCATCGGGATTGTTCCGGTGCCAAGCCCGGGTTGTGGTCCGACTTCAAACAGGCCACAATGAAGCAGCTACTATAACCACCGTATTCTGGTACGATACCTTTGGTTCTAATTACCTCCAAGCATTTGTCTTCAGAAAAAAATCTTCAGAATACGCCGAAACCACCTACAATTCAGCAACCGCACCTTGACAATATACCCTGAACCTTAACCATGAACACAGTAAGTATAAAAATCCTCGACTCTTTTAAAACATTAAGACAGATAGACTGAGGATGACATATTAGGTAAAGTCATTTTGGTATCTCCACTCCCCGTCCACGAATATGTGAGCGATAGTTAACATCTACAGGATCGGCTGGGGATCTCTTATCATTGGTATGCTCTTCTTCTTCTTCCACCTAGTCAAGCTATATAACTGACGGTTGCAAGCTGGCGGTGGGGCCTACTACTTCGCCAAACGAGAGATTAACGCAGATCGGCGGGAGAAGCACTTGAAGCGCCAGCAATTACAGCAACAGCAATGTTTGGCCTGATTCACTGCTTGAGATGTGCCGCTGTACTGACTGATTATTACTAGACGACATGCTCTATCCCGAGACCGATTCCGCTGGAAACCCATCGGCCGAGGGTTCCAATGATCCTGCTCCGGCCAAACCTGCACCAGAGACAGAACAACAAGTGATCAATGAGAAGAGCAAATACGAGGCCTCAGCGGTGTATAAGAGGCCGACGGGCGACAGGCTTAGTTGAATCCGGGCCTGGGGGGGAATACTCAGGGCAGCTTAATTTTATCCAGGCAATTGGGTAACCATGTAACATATAGTATTATACATTTCGGTGCAATTAAGTACCCTACAATCGCAGCTCCAACAAACAAGCAAGAGAAGCAAGAGATAACAAAAAAAGTTGAAAATTAGACATCTCCCTCTAACGTCAGTCACTATCTTTATCCTATCTATTCCTCCGAATGCCTAATCCGCCTTCTATCGACAGCAGTGATAGAGACTTATATTTGATGCCGAGCTTCCATAAAACCATTCAGTACGAATCACTTCGCCAAAGGAGAGGAAAGAGTACCTCTCATGCCCACTCGATCTCCTTCCGATGGCAGCCGGTACTGCAAATGGTAGTGTAAACCCTGCCTGCGATGATAACTTTAGCCCCTTACTGCCCCCATCTCGAAGCACACACATACCACAATATAGCCATAGACAGCAATAGCCCTCGTCGACATTCTCCCTCTAACCTCGACCGGCAACCCATGGTGAGTACAGAACTTGACGAACAATTCCTTTCTCCACGACGATCTGCGGAGAAAAAGGGGCAGCATTTCTGAAAAGGGGAGGAAAAGAAGAAAGAAAGAAAATCTCAATCCTCCGGCTGGGTAACTGGTGATGGAATTATCGGTATTATTATATTATCTTCTTAAATCACATTACTCGAGTGGTACTTCCCTCTTATATATATACCACCCTTACGCTACCACTCCTCACGATAACTGGTACGAGGATGGCATGTTGAAATTTGGCGCTGCGTTGGCAGACATGTAGGTATCGGATGATTTCCCCAAACCCATTTTTCATGATGGGATCCCTGCTTTTTACGCAAGAAGGATAGGCGCACGGACGCTTGCCAGAGGTTCTGGAATGGTTTGGGGGGACTGGTTTGAGGTTTCTCGTAGTATGGTAAGTGGTTTCTATCGTTTTTTTTTTTTTTTGCCTGGGAATAATAAGAGTCTCTTACTGGAAAGAGTGAGTTTTTGCTGGAGCGCTTGGGGCTGTAGATTATCACTCGGAAATTTGTCACAGGGTCAAGGGCTGGCTCGCAGTGTTGCCATGTCTAGCAGCAGGCACTGCAAGTTTGAATGAAGCATTAGAATAATAGCCCCCTGTAGGGGAAAACGCTACGGTACTGGCATTGCCATGGGGGTGCGGAGAACGACTGGGAGCAGGTGTTACACCGGTAGTTCCCGGACAAAGCCAGTCGTCAGTCGATGGCGGGACCTCTTAGAATATATCGGAACACCGGATTGCCGAAAAAAAGGGCCACTCTAATCTTACACTTCTCATGTCATCCCGTTCATGAATCGTTCGTTATATATCTCCGGGTGTGCCCGAGAATCTAAGGATCTAAAGTGTGGGGATTGTTTTGTCGATTTCGCTGTGTCTTGTGTCATATAGGTCATTTCTACAGAATTGGTCTCTGGATTCCAGCATAAGCATCCAAAGTTTGCATAGGCATTCACAGAAAAAAGTTACTTGATTGGAAAAACCACTGATATCGAGTGTTCACACACACACAACCCTACAGTAATCTGCTGCTGGCAAACGAGCAAAATCCTCTCACTTGCAGGATTATGTATCATAACAATTGGTGTTCTAAGGTGACGGAAGAATGACATTTTTGATAAAATATGAAATGCACAGGCGACGATGAGCTGTGTCACCATACAGTGCAAAAGGAACCTTTCCCTCTGTTATCTCTGAATGCATTGCAGTATGGCCTGAATTATTTCCAAGCGGGGGTAGCGGGAGAATTCGAAGTGTTTTGTCACATTAGCAGGGCCACCTTGGTGGGTCAGGAGATTTGGACTCTCGGCGTGGGTGTAAGTGTGGGTCCTTGATCCACGATAGGGGACTGGAAGCTAAATTTAGTAGGGAAGGTCCTCTTATTGGCAGTGGGTTGGTCGCCCGGATGAACCAGTGCGATTTGTGGGCCGGAGTAATTCCTTTTTTCCCCCTAAGACCACTGGATATCTGGCCAAATATTTCAGCATAAACTTCTTTAATAGAGTATTTATGAATATTATGATCACTACCGTACTGTACCGTATTGTGTCTACTCTGTAGAGCGTTGAAACACCCTCGCGCTATGGATAAAGAATCTCAAGGGCCCTCATGGCATCAATGTATCGTACCGTACGACCACTGTACCATACCGGTAAGGGAGGGTACGAGTATGTTTGCACTAAGCAGATGCTGCAAAGATCATTGTGGAAGTTTCCGATGAGAGGAAGGATGTGGAAGCCTTGCCTTCACCAGTGGCCTCAGACAGGTGGCGACACTGATGCATCGAGTACCGCACTAGTACAGTTTCACTACCGGTACCTTATCGCCGTGGTTTTAGAATTTCTTACGGTATGGGTATCCTACCGGTATGTTGGTGCTTCAAGTTGGGCACTGGGTGTCATCGTTGGTTGATGGTACCGGTACAAGTTTCATGGGAAGGCCACACACCGGGTGGTGGTGCATTAGACTATTGGTAATTGGAAGCAATGACTTGTGAGCGACAGTCGAATGATACAAGTACCTCGTTGCAAGGAACGCCAAGAGGTCGGGACTTTCGTTCATTATAGCGAGGAAGGTTCGATTGGAGCAGATGTGTCAATTCCTTGAGGTTTCATTCGCAATAGCAGGGTTTTTCCGTATAAAGAGGCGATGCCGATTATAACAAGGTTGTGACTGTACCAGCAAATTGATCCTAGTGTGATGCGGGCTGAGTTTGATGAGCTGGAAGATCAATGGATCCCCCCATTCCGTACTTTCTTTCTTTCCAAGAAACCACCTAATATTCAAAACTGCATCTTAGGACTGTGAACTGCGTATCTATACGCTGGTTTGATCGGACGCTGGGAATTTGGCGGCTATCGTTGCGCAGATCATTGGACTGCTTTGAGCAGTATGGTGAGGGAACTCTGTAGTCGGAGCACTTTGCCAAGAAAATATGGTCCGTCTTCAAACCCCAAAGGATTTTCAACCACAAGTCCAATGAGAATTATGGCTCTATTAGGTGATAGATTGGGTGATTCTCTACACACTAATAGAGGCAAAATAGAAATATCTCAAGTTTTCATGGAGATATAGGGGTTTAAAATGGTTTAAAATTTTGGCAGAAAAAAGAGGAATGTCCGGGGTATTATGTGATAGGTTAAATACTATTAACTGCCTTGATGAGGACGGTTAATTGATATTTGCCAATATGTTAACCTATGACAGAGCTAGTCTTGGCGTGTTAACCTAATGTTAATTCTCAAGAATGAAATGTCCGCCTGTTCCGACTATAGAGTTCCCTCACCATACCATACCTACTTGTAACGCGGGCATAAAGTGCAGTGGCGCTTTGGTCTTGTGGAGTTGTCTCAGCACGCACTTATCGCACGTGATATCTTGTCGAAGGGCTCTGTGCCCTCCCCGCTTCTGTGGCAGACTTCCTCCCTCAGAGAAACATCCGCTATTGTTCCTTTGTTAGGGAGCTGAGAAAAAAACGCTAGTACTCATCTTGCATCTCTCCTCTATTCTGCCTCTGTCCGAAAGTCTATTATACCGGCGCCGCGAGTACGGACGATCAACAGCTCTATTCACCCTACCAAGCTCCCGCCCCACCTCTTCATTCTTGATATACCCAACGACCCCGCACTCGTTTTCACTCCATCAACCTCACCCTCAACGCTCCGATGGCCCTCCCAAAGCGCATAATCAAGGAGACCGAACGTCTGGTTGCCGAACCGTAAGCATTCACTTTTCTAGCTGCGCTGGCCGGGGATCCAGAGCGGTCTGCTCTTTTTTTTTTCCATACATTTCTACCTAGGGCTGCTTCGCGTGTCGACCTGGTGGAGATGTATTTACTGACGCTTTTGAGCTACCCAGCTGACATGAGGAAATAAATGTTTTTCAAACATGCAGGGTTCCAGGAATTAACGCCGTCCCGCACGAAGATAATTTACGTTACTTCGACGTTACTGTCCGTTCGCGCGTCTCTTCATCCGCTTTAGATGCAGGCAGGTTACTGACTCTGCCGGGCCTTTTATCTAGATTCATGGCCCCACCCAAAGCCCGTATGAAGGGGGTATCTTCCGTCTCGAGCTATTCCTCCCCGAGGATTATCCCATGACACCCCCGAAAATCAGATTTCTTACCAAGATCTACCACCCTAATATCGACAAGCTTGGCAGAATTTGCTTGGATGTGCTTAAAGGTTGGATTATACTGTTCCATGATTTGAGTTTAGTAGTGCCTTGTTAGGTGAGGAACTGATTTCTTGTCTTGGAATAGGAAACTGGTCCCCTGCGCTACAGATCCGTACTATACTTTTGAGTATTCAAGCTCTCCTAGGAGCGCCTAACCCGGACGATCCGTTGGCAAATGATGTGGCTCAGAGATGGAAGGAAGATGAGAAGGCTGCTATTGAGACTGGTAATTTCCGTCACCTTATTGATTTGGAGCGCGAGGAGTGTCTTTACTAAACTGTGATTGTTTTCGGGGACATAGCAAGGGCATGGACCGTCACCCATGCAAAAGTTTAGAGTAGCTTGTCCGTTTATTTTACTAGCAAAGATAACTTTACGACCGCCGTTCGATCTATCGGTTTGTACTTATTAAAGCGATACAGACTATAAGGAGGCGGTCACAAATGGTCATTCCTCTTTCGACATTTTAACGTTCGCCCCAACCTACTGTTTTTCTCTTGCCTTCTTTCACATGTGCCCAGCTTTCTTTCACTTTTTCTGTACCCGGGAGTTGGAGACAAGTTAGTCAGAGGTTGTGGAATAGAAATCTGCATTTGGTTCCAGCTTTCCAATTTGAATTCTCTCACCTACGGAATGCTCGGCCCTCGGAGTAATTGAAATTTTCTATAGTATGTGTGACCATATTGGGAAACAGGTTCTGGGGGAAAATTTTCTTGACACAGTTTGCAAATTGGTGCATAAATAAGGCAGGCCACAGAGGATGCCATCGCCAGTTCCCCCTTTGGCCATCGAGACGGAGGCCGGCATTGCACATGAGCACTATATGATATTCCCGCGAACCTGCGGTCATTCATCGCGGCAGCCTCGGCGGCAGTAAGCCTTCCCCCGTAGCATGGTTTGTAGTGGGGGGAGAGGAAGCGAATGAGCACCTTTAAAAATTCCCGAGGCGCAATGGGGTTTGTACTTATCTACAATGGTGTGTGCTACGCGGGAGAGAGCCTGCCTGCCTGCCTGCCTGCCTGCCTGCCTGCCCGCCTGCCCGCCTGCCCACGTGGAACGAAAAAGGATGCGGTTCCTAGATGGGTATCCCAATGTATTATAATATTATGTTTTTTCCTTCTCTTCAGAGTTTACATTTTTCGACGGGAGTGATAAGGGGAATTCCGGTTTGCTCTTTCTCTGTAAGGTTTGGTTGGTAAATATATTCCGGGTACCTGCCTATTGCTTATGATACTGTATATATAATATGTTCAGTCTTGATAGATCATTCTCTTCATGGATTTTTTCCTATGAAATGTCATGAGGGTGCTAGATTCGATAACCTCTATTTATCATACGCCGTTTCTTTCCGCCGTTTAAGTTTTTTCTTCTTCTTCTTTCTCCTTGGTTAGGTCCGGTGGATTGATTTGGGGTGTCATATCATAATTATTATTATCACACTGACTGTGTCCAACCGCTTACTCGCTCGCGATTGCCTGGTATTTGTATCATCATATCATAGCACCGGCTGGGTATCATTCCCCGTTTGTTCAATATGTGCAAGGTAGAGTGGTGAGATGCGGGGTCTAATATATATATGTGAAATTGGATTGTTCTTCAAGGATCAGTGGGGCCTGAATGGGAGGGAGGGAGGGAGTGTTAGCAAGTCAGCTTGTATCATAGTAATTATAATGAAAAGGAAAAAAAAAAAAACTCTTTTTTTATTTCTCTCAACTAAAAATTTTTGAAAAATATCATGGTTGAAATAATAGTGTTCGGTGGTGTCGTGTCGTAAAAAAAAAGAGGCAAATTTGGTGTTTGGCTGAGAATAAGATTTATGGTATCATAGAAAGGTGGTAGTGGAAAAGTCTAGAGACTGAGTGAGCAGAGGGTAGTACTGGTGTATGTATTTTGCACAGTACTCGTGCTGTAATTAAAATTAAGATCTCTTATCCGAAGGGATAACCATGATCATTTTTGCTGGGTGAGTTATATGGTTGAGATAATAACGCTTTAGTATAACGGTATGATGCTTATAGAGTTTTATAGAAGACGGGATATTGGAGGATGTTCATTTCCTTTAATCCCGGCCTCGAGTATTTTTGAATTGGAAATGGTTTAATTTTGAGTATTGTCAAGATATAATGGTAAAAGCATATTACGGCATATAAGGTAACTAATTATATATTTTAAAAAGTGTGGTTAGATTGAACTGATATATATAAATATGGTTTTAGTATTTTTTTATGTTGGTATGATATAGGATGTAAAATTCAGGTTGAGACTACGTTAATGAAAGGGATCTACAGACCAGATATGTAGTTTCTGGTTAACGATGTCTATATGCCACAAATCGTACATACCATTGAGGTGGGTCAACTCGAACCAGGTCAGTATCACACCAACAGGGCAGAGATCCTTTGAATCTTAGTGACAAGGTCCTCACAAGCCTATAAAGTTCTGGTTTGTTCTTTTAAAGTTGGAATACGGTACGGGAGGAGGAGGAGGTTGGTTTATCCAATAGGGACCTTCCTATTGTGGAAAGTGGGAAGCAACTGTCGCAAAGTTGGTGAGAAGTGACTGGTCGGTTCGTCTTGTGCCTAACTGCAATTTATAGGAGAACATGCTCTTCGTCAGATTGCTACGACACCAAACAAAACCAATGGACTATTCAGCTATCCCTCACCTCTTCCCCCCCGCCGCCCTACGAATTAGAGAGAGAGCAAGCACGGGATAGCTCTTCGCTATGGTATATAATAATGCTCGGAGTGAACTACCGTAACTAACTGCACTTCCTCGAGCGCAGCACAACTCAAGCTTTCTAACCCATTGTGTCTATGTTCTGCGAGACCTGGCAACCTTGGGAGGTACCGTACTACCTGAGATTCTTACTATATATTGCTGGTACACTGGAGGATGTTTTGTACCGGGGGTATAGTGCTGGGGTGGCGGGGTTATCGCTATTTGATAGTATTCGTGCGGGTGTTTGAGAGCATCTGCACATGAAATACTAACTTATGGCTGTATTATTGCTCCGTGCATCATTGCTCCGATACCGCGTCATGGTATATCACTCTTAACCTTCCTAAAATTTCTCTCTCGAAGGTTTATTAAGGGCAGTATGATGGGGTCGTGGTGATGATGGATTGTATGGTAGCTCGAGTTGCCCTGGTCTCCTCGATTTAATTTCATGCTTTCTGGGGGGAAGAGAAGGGACCAATGGCTGTGTTAAGACGCCAGGTTCCGGGCACTGATGGAGCATAACTGTATGACATGTTTGGTTTTTCTGCTCGGTACTTTTGCTTACTTGCTGTCGGATGGTTAGCTGGTGTATTAAGGCCTCAATGTGCTTTACCAAAGATAGCTACAGTGCTTATGGAGACTAGGCGTGTGAACACTTTTCTCGCTGTTAATTTTATAATCTGCCGAGTGAAGTGTATGACGGAGTCAGTTTAAGGGAGGCCAAATGCTCCTATGTGATCTTTTGGATGCTTGGGGTTATGGCACCGGCCCTCATATCTTGTCAAAGTGTTGTCAAATTTCCCCCTAAACGGTGGTAAGATTATGTACGGAGATATGCATAGAAGGGAGGGGGAACGTCGACGCTTAGATAAATGGATGAGGAGCTCGGGGGTTTTCTGATTATTATAGTTCTTATAGCTTGTGACGACACTCGGGGAGGCGGTGTGATTCAACCATTTTGCAGTACGGGGACAGTACTGTATCTATTATTATTGTTTGACTATTTTTCTGGGAGTTAATGGAAACAGGAATGGTCAAAAGAATGGAGCCAGACGAGTATCATAGTCCCGATTCCTCAAAAGAATGTGTGCTGTAGACCTTGGGGGGGATACAGAAGGTGGATGCTCTAGTGGGGGGTTTGCAATATTTAGGCCGTTCGTGGTTAAACATGCAGGGGGACACCCGCGGGACTCTGCTCTGGGCCTAATGATACGCTGTACTAATAGTCTACTGGTGATCACGTAGTCGAGTCTTCAAAGACGACAGTATGATAGGATACCGTAGAATATGGGGCAAGAATACATCCCGCGATATCTGGTGTCCTAGGTTACTGGTAGCATCGCACAGCATCTCCCATTATCAACCAGCCCGGCATAGGTTTCAGGGGACTCGCGATCGGGCCCATTTCTTTTTACATAACAGCTACTGGCCGTTGGCAGAGCGTCCAATCAATCGATAACATTTTATGCCGACTGGCCGTTTGGGTATCCCTGAGAAACATCGGGTTCGGGTCCTGAAGAATTTTTCCTCATCTTTTCGTGCTTCCATCCAGGTTCCCGTGTTGTCACTTTTCTTCTTTTTTCACTTTATTCTTCTGCCCCCTCGAGAACACTCTGACCATCAATTGAAATTCACAACAGGCTGATATAATACTGGATCTGTTGACCACCACTCAGTTGCCCACACGCACCCCTGTGACGATCCTTCAGTTTGCCTCATCACATCACCTCAACTTTCCAACCCTCCCCCACTCTCCCCTCCATTAACGATCGAAGCTACCCTAGATCATTCTCTCCTAGAATTTATCATTTTGCTGCAGCCTTTGTTTTTTTATTTTTTACCGTCCGCTTTCTTTTCCCCCGTGCTGAGCTGGATGGGCTGCTTCGATAACAATCCGCAGGATAACTATCTTCTGGATTACTCCCTTTTGCGCTCCGTTTCTAAGGCGAGCGCGTTTACAGCGAGGAGGGCCCGACAACTCGCGTCTGGCTTGCATACCGAAGGGAAGGGGGGAGAGCATTTGGCCGTTTTGTGAAAGAGGCCATTTTCGAATTAGGCTAGCTAACTCTCGTCAGCTTATCTGCTATCCCGCTTTGCTTGGAAACTGGAGGTTGTGTGTGCGTATACGGTAGCAGCACTTAACCTAAGTAGTAGGTTTTCTTTTACTTTCTCTCAGATGTGCTCACGGTTGGAGGAGATTTGGGCTGATTGCCGGGTCCTTAATTAGACTTCTAAACTTCGACAACCTTACATTTCACACAACACTTGGAAGGGTCGCCAAACGCCGGCTACCATGAGCGCCCCAAAGCCTTCCTCCCCGAAAGGGGAATCACCCTCAGCGTTTAGCTCACGGACCTTCAATCTAGATATGTCGATAAAGGTCGACGCTCCTGTAGGATCTATGTACGTTTTTTTATATGGCCCTTGGGCTTCATGAGGATAGAGTCAACTTCGTTTTGTTCTGATAGCGGATTAGGTCTATATCACCTAGTAGTCGGGATGTGGTATTAGCTTCGTGAGTGTGCCTGGAAAAACTGCTGTACGTTTGTGAACTAAACTCCCATAGCCGGCAGGGCCTTCATATAGTAGATCTCGATAATCCATATGATCCACCACGCTTCCTTCAGCATCTGACAGCTTGGTCAGTCGCTGACGTCCAATGGTCGCCGCATGCATCTCATTCTCACTGGGTGGTCTCGACATCTAACCAAAAGGCCATCGTGTGGAATCTCGCTCTTCCATCCCGCAAGGCTATTGAACTTGTTCTACATTCTCATACTCGAGCTATCACCGACATCAACTTTTCCGCCCATCAACCAAACATCCTAGCCACATGTTCGGTCGATTCATTCGTGCATTGTTGGGACCTAAGAACACCACGGCGTCCTGTTATCAGCTTCTGTGACTGGTTCGCTGGGGCAACTCAAGTCAAATTCAACCGACAGAACGAGTATATACTAGCCAGCTCACATGACAAGTATTTGTACATATGGGATATGCGAATGGGGGCGCACGAAATACGGAAGATAAGCGCGCATTCTACGAAGATATATGGGTTGGATTGGAACCGGACCAGGCCGTCTGGGATCGCGACATGCGCCCTTGATAAGACTGTCAAGTTTTGGAACTATGAGTTGAGCCCTCAAGATACGCCTGAGCGGGTAATAAATACCTCGTTTCCTGTGTGGCGTGCCCGGCACACGCCATTTGGGCGGGGAATCTTGACTATGCCACAACGCGGTGATACCTCGTTGTATCTCTGGGATCGTAGGATGAAGGCGGACAACATCGATTCAGCTGTTGCGACGTTCGAGGGTCACACCGATCATGTCAAAGAGTTCCTTTGGAGGTGGAGAGGCGGAGAGAGCGAAGATGGGCTGGATGATCGTGAATTCCAGCTTGTATCTTGGGGCCTTGACAAGGATATCCGACTTTGGAGTATTGATAAGGAGGTGATGGAGAGGGTTGGGCACGACCCGAAGAAAAAGATGAGATTTAGGGTCACAAGAAGAGGGGCTCAATATAAAACATATCGTGACGAAGCTGCCATCGTGAAGGAGTCAGGCACTGCTAGTAGAGTTCCAGCGATAGGTGGAATGAGACATATGCCACGATTAAGCATTGGCGGTTTCGATGGGGAAAAGGAGAATCTGAAGAGTGGATGGAAGGATAGTCTATTTCCTCAAAGCCAGGGCACTAGGAGCGGAGCTATGAGCCCTATACCCGGGTCGACTGGGCTTGGGAAACAGTTAAGCATGGCCGGTTTGGGCCGAGATTCACGATCCGTGTCTAAGATGGGGTGTGTCAAGGAGGGTGGGTTTATGAGAGCCGGGAGGAAGAGGAGAAAAGAGATCAATCCTATTACATGGATGAAAGGTGTGAAGATAGGAAGGAGAATCCCAGGGAGTGGGGGCGAGAGTGAGGATAGCAGAAATAGCACGAGGGGTAGTGGATTGTTTGGGGTTGGGTGGGAAGGCCCCGAAACTCTTGGAGATGAGATATCTTTGGTTGGAGGAAAGTTTCCAAAGATCAACTTTGAGAAGGTTAACATAGCCGCGAGAACATGCACTGTGTCCTTAACAGGGCCTTGGGGGGCTGAAAACAAATGGGTATTTCTCAGAGCCGACGTCACTTTTCCGTCGGACTACCCTGGAGATGCAAAGAGTTCGCCAGTATTCACCCTCGAAAAGACTAACTCCATTCCAGATGGCAATATGGAGGTTATTGATGCGAACCTTAAAAAGATAGCAGAGACCCATGTTGGAAAAGCAAGGGTTTGTTTGGAGCCGTGCTTGTGCTATCTGCTAGGGGAGAGAGCCGAAGATGTCACATGGGATGGAAGTGATGATGAGGATCAGAGCAGTAGTGATGACGATGAAGGGGTAGTTGGGCTAGGTATTAGAAGTGCTGAGGAGGAAGAAGGGGTGGGGGGCTTGCCCGAGATTAATAACCAAGCTAGTGTCCCACTTCCAAGAGCCTGCGGAGCTATGTGGGCCAATGATGGAAGATTGGTCTGCTTTTTCCCGCCTAAAGAGGACAGACCGGGCCCAAGGAGCTTGCTGAGCTCACTGGCGATTAGGGATGGCGGAAGGGTGGGACAGTCTGGTGGCCGACTTTGGGAAAGCTTCGGCAGACTTTATACATCTGCCACCGGGCCTCGAAGAAGAGGGCATTGGCTAAGTGAAGCCGATGGGGATGCTTCCGATAATAGCTACAGCTCTAGCAGCGATTCCTCGAGTGATGAGAGTGACGATTCAATTTCGGGAGGTCCTCTTAGGCCAACCTTGGGCTGGAGGTTACACGGGAATATTGGAAAGGCGTTTAGAAGAGGGGGTAGTACGGACAGGAGCACCCAAAGAAGTACCGGAACTGGGGTTAAAACCATAACTGGGTTTAATTCTAGTAAACCCAAGAATGTGGTATCCATCCATGACTTTTCATATTTGCTCCCTGCCAAAAGAGAGCTCGCGGTGGAGTACAAAGTTTCTGGGAGCGGTCCCGAAATCTGTCGCCATAATGCAAATGTGGCCGATAAATTCGGGTATACCGATATCGCAGATGTGTGGCGACTTGTGGAAATGGTTCTTTGTAACGAGGTACCCTTGGAGATCTGTGGAGACCCTGACGACGAGGACAACGAAGATAACAATGAGCTTGAGGATAAGGTTCTTATCATGGCAAGGAGAGCTACATTAGAGAGAGGAAGGCGTGATAGCGGCTTAGGGTTGGAGATGGATAACAAGATGACTGCGATCACCAATGTCGGAAGTAAAGAAGATCCGATCAAAGTGGCATATTGGGGGAAAATAAAGTGGGGGGCCCATCCCTTGGGTGGGAGATGGCTTGTGGAAGATCTCTTCGACTATTTTCAGAGAAAAGCGGACATGCAGATGTTGGCCATGCTGAGTTGCATATTCTGCGAGGCTGACCCTGCGGATGAGTTCGAGGGTAGACCTAAAATACCTTTTGAAGTGGGATTACCCCCTCTCCCTTCTGTAACCAAGTATTTACGTTTGCAGGACGTTCCCTTGCCTGGGAAGGTGACAGCATACACCCTTGAATATTTCTCGACTCTCGAACTTGCTCGTCAAACTCAAGCAATGGTCTTGTCCGTCTCCCCGCAGCACCATTCAGCATCTATGACTCCAATGACACATGGCTCTTTTGGGTCATCCAATGGTGGTGGCTTTAATAGCGATCCCAGCATGCCGTATTCTACCGGAACAACACCTCCGCTTCGGAATTACGGACTTGACGTAGACGGCTTTTCATCCTTTCCCAGCCTTTCATCATCCCCAGAACAGACCCACCAATATAGAAGATCCACCGCGGGGATGGCTGCCAACTTTAGCGCCGGGCTCGTGAGGGCCTTTGGCCCCGGAGTAGGAAGTCCACCAGCTCGGAAGAGGCTTAGCCCAGCGGAAAGCCTTATGGGGAACTTCACTAATGCTACTTCTGTCACCTGGGGCCCTATCACGACTTTTGGAAGCGGACCGAAGGGCCCTCCTAGCGAGGATCTTACCGAGACCAATTCCGATCACGAGCATCCATCTTGCGCAAGAATTACCATGATGAACCTTGACAAATTCGATGACGAGGGCAATGTCAATACCGCATTCCTCGATTCAAAAAAAACGAAACTATACAGATCTTACAGGGAAAACTACGCGGATATTCTCTACGTCTGGCGCCTTCAAATACCAAGACTTGAAATATTGCAGTTCAACGGACTGAAATGCAATCAGGTAGACGATGAAGGAGAACTCGTTGGGTTTGGAAGAAAGCGCGGCAACACCGACGGTTGGGATGGACTCGAAATCGCAGGACATTGTTCAAAGTGCGGCGCCGTCCTGGACGTGACCAAGGGAGCAAGAGGCGAGTGTAAGGCCTGTAAGAGAAGGCAGGTCACCATGAGTTGTTGCGTCTGTGATATCATCATCAAAGGACTTTACGGGCCTTGTTTGCGATGTGGTCACGTAGCGCATGCAGATTGTCACGAAGCCTGGTTTTCCCAGGAGGGCATCGCCGAATGTCCCACTGGGTGTGGGTGCAATTGCATGCACTTCGTCGAGAACGGGTTCAAGTTCGAGAGGGTCCCACCGTTGCCCCCGGTAAATATTAGACCACCGAGGGAGGAGAGACCCCGGCGGTCCGTGATGCGTCATAATTATATGCTCTAATTCTTGTGAGTAAAAAGTACTAGTTAGTTAGGAGCGAGCAGCGTTGGTCTTTCCAATTATTGGGATCAGTTTTTTTTGAGATACCCCTATTTATGTCTCTTGATTTATTTTTTTCTCACCTTATTTCAATGTATAGTACGCCTCTTGTGTACGATTTTAGGGATAGCAGAGTTATTGCAGAAAATGTTTTAGTTAAAATTTGTTGTTTCATCTTGAGGTCGATTATACCAGGGAAAAGGGGTTTGCTGTGTCTCCGTGCTTATGTGTGTTCTCTTTTAGCCTGCCTCAGTTGCGCAGAATATCGTTTGGATTTGGTGTGTCTTTGTAGCATATCTATTGGAAGCACTCGTTAGCCCAATTTCTACCTACCTTATCATGTTTGTTGGAGGTCACATAGGAGCGGCCGGAGGCAAGGTGAAAAGTAGTGGGACTGATCGAAATGAATGGAAGAGAAAGAGACAAGAAATGCTATGTTGCTTGTCCTACAAACGCGCTTGAGACTGCTGTACTTATAGTAGTGTGCAGTGTCAACATACATCAAGATGACCAGTGATATTTCCTAGATCCGCATGCTTCAACTCGCTTGGCCACTGGCCGAACATATCAGTCCCAGGTCATCACACTGAGGTAGTGGTTCCGACAATGTTTGGACGTGCCTTTCGAGTGATACTCTATGAGACCACAATCCACGATAGTGGGTTACGAGAATAGCGACTCTGTTATATTAGTCTTATATAGCTCTTGGGAGCTATCATTTAGGAGGGAGGGTAATAGATTCCTTAAAATACAGGAATAACATTTATCGGATTCTTCTCCAGTTCTAGTCTCGTAAATGGTTTCCACAGTAAGTGTGGATTAATGTATTTTGCCTAGTAATGGGTCACACCCTTGCTGATTCTTTTCTCTTAATTTGAACACAGTCTTTACCTACGGGGATGAGAGCAAACCCTATTGCGGGGATTTTCAAGAGCATGAAAATAGGTAAAGTTTATCTCAATCAGTGCTGGTAAGGCTGTTAGACTTTGGGGAGCAAATATGACCAGGTATCTGTTGATTCAGAAGTATCAGAGGTCAATTACATATATATTCTTGTTAAAAGGTATTTACTGTTTCACATATACAGATGGAATTGGCATACTCGTGACAAGGTTGTGACTTGTGCCACAACCTCCAGGGGCTCGCACACTGGTGACCAGGGGCACTCCAGAGGAGTGCCCTCCAGCTCAACAAACATTTCATACTCAACAAACAACAACGGTCAACAACCAAGAAATCCGAACAATCAACCTACAATAAATTCCCACAACCTCCCACCCCATACCTAGGGGAAGGCTAAGTTCATTGATTTGCTTAGTTCTTTATTGGTAAGTTAGCCTATTTCAATTTCTTTAAGGATAATACAATAATCTTGATAATTGCTGTACTAATTGAAGGTGAAAATTGATTTGAATGAAGGCCATTCAGAACAGCAATCCACTATGCAAAAAACAATCATTGGTAAAGAGCAGTCAGAGTCCTATGAAGCTGTTGAGGCACGAATTCAGAAGGCAATTGAGTATCTATTGGAGAGTGAAGAGAAGAGTCCAAACTTGTGAGTAGTAGCATGCGGGTTGAATGTTCCATGTCAACAATTGAGGGCATGATTGAATGGAAGACAATCCAAGATGGAGCGACCAGCAGCAAATACAAAGTTGGATAAGGATAGAACTCGCTGTTTGTCAATATCTAGATCAGCTAGATATGATTAGAACCTCAGCTCGACTTCATATGATTTCCAGTTATGCAAATTCAATCTTACTCTATTCATATTCTGACTCTACACTTGCAGTACCCATTGTTGGAGAACACTGATCTCACAGATGTCTTGATTGTCATTCCGAATACTTTATTCGAAAACAGCGTACTCTTGATGCTGATCGCAAAAATGCACATGATTCTCAGTCAATTCTTGACTAGTTTACTCGGTATCAAGATATTTGTGAAAAATAAGGGATTCAGCCTTGTGATCAATATAACTTCGATGAAACTGACTTTTGAATCGGCATTGAACATGATCAGTGAATTATTACTTGAGTTCCCAACAGACAAGCCTATCTTGGAAGCTCTACTAGCCGTAAACTCATGACCGTTTGTGAAACAATCAGTGCTGATAGTCATGTCTTACCACTAATGATTATTGTGCCTGGAATAATCCATCAGGAATATTGGTATACCGAAACAGACCTACCTGATGATTACCTTATTGGAGTTTCTGATACTAGCTACTCCAATTACTATTTGACAATTTTGTGGCTAAAACACTTTGAAATATTTTCAGCTTGCTGACAATCTGGAGTGTATAGACTTCTTCTTCTTAACGGTTATGGTTTACATTGTACTAGGGAGTTTATTGAGTACTGTAATGATTATAAAATTATTCCTTTCTGTCTACCTCCAGATACAAGCCATTTACTATAGCCACTCAATATAGTTGTAGATCAGCCTTACAAACACTACCATACAGAAGCAATTGAGGCAGCTACATGCACAGGCTGTACAGACTTTGATAAAGTGGAGTTTCTAACTGCAATCAATTCAATTTGGCAACAAACATTCAAGTCATCAACAATTTGTTCAGCCTTCCGCCCAACTGGTCTTGTACCTTATAATCCTATTGTTGTTCTCACAAAGTTACGTGAAGCTCAGAAGTTACCATCACCTCCTACAACACTATTAACATCACCTCATTCACTACCAAATAGTTGACTCACTATTCAATGCCTTAAGAGGCAAGGAGATTACCTACAGCAGGCTGCTTTAGACCTATCACCTTCTTTTCAGGAAAGACTAAGGTGTGTCTTAAAGGGTGGTATGGTACAGGCTATTTCCGGAGAGCAAGCTGTCAAGGATCTTGTAACGGGGGCACCCTATAGAAAGGCGAACTCTAAGGTTACAACTGCACCAAACACTCAAAGTAGATGATAAAGATGAGGTAAATAATTCAAAAGAATCAAAGAGTAAAACTGAATATCGTTAAGCTGAAAGCTTCACTCAATAAGTTCTCTTGAGGAAAGTTAGTTATCAAAGTAGAATGCCAAACGCTTAAACTTTAAGTAGATGTAAGATTTAAGTCTTTGACATTCACCACTACTCTGACCTTGTGCGAGTACCCTGTCCTGCTCAGGGCTTGTCTGAGGTCTACCCTCCATCAGGAATTATCCTGCCGGAAGTATCTGTAACGACCCTACGATAGGTAGCTACAATCACTATCACCTTAGCCCAAATGGTATACCAAGAGGTAACCAGAGGTGGTATGGTCTCGTATACTTGATACAAATAGCTGGTAAACCTAGGATAAGGCCAAGGGAATAGTTGAGTAGCCTTGAGGTACTCTACTAGGCAGGGTAACCTTTCGGGAGCA
>Ga0307509_10000273_pt1 | contig 85073 bp, 60 predicted proteins | sample 10_EM_MG_FD_202245 | JGI IMG/M metagenome (GOLD analysis project Ga0307509, IMG submission 202245) | Populus trichocarpa ectomycorrhiza microbial communities from riparian zone in the Pacific Northwest, United States - 10_EM | ecosystem: Host-associated > Plants > Roots > Unclassified | place...
GTGAAAGAAATACCAGGTAGCGTAAAGAATCAAGGAAATAAGGGGGCGGGGCCCCCTTATATAAAGGGAAATCCTAACTCAGCCTTTTGCCACCCGACTCATATCCCAGTATGAGTCACATATCCGCGTAACCAAGGAAACAATACAATTTGGTCGTAAACCTTACAAAGGAAATCCCTCATAGCAACCGTGTAACAAAGGAAAGAACACCAAAGATATCCCAACAAGTATCTCACCGGGAGACCGTGAGATAGGGCCTGTTTGGATAAAGTGGTTCCGTTCCATTGTCCCATACAAACCGCCGTTTCCTACCATTTTGAAATGGTGGAAACAAAATGATGGTTTGGCATAAGACATAGCAACCATTCTGTTTCTAAGTGGTGGCAACCAGATGGTTGCTATGTAAACATATCATCAAAATCTTTATAATATTTCATTGAAAACCTTTCCCCTGTTGAATAATTTCCCTTATAATAATAATATTATAATATTATGAGTCTTTATCTACCTCTGATCACTATTAAAACTATTTTTCAATTAATCCAATGGCCTGTAATAATGATTTTAGTACAAGATATATGAATTTGGGAAAATCTGGGATGAGAGCATTAGTAAATTTTCTTCAGGGGACTAGGGCAAAAATCTTTCAGAGGGCAGCAAATGGTCTACCATTCATGACAACCATTTCCACACATCAAACCATTTCACAACGGAATGGTTGCCAATTCTTCCCTTTCTGCCAAACAGGCCCTTAGGAAAAATTATATGGGTTGGTGTTTATGGAGTAATCTCATCGTGGCATGTTAGGTTAGGGCATGAATAGGGACTGTCACTAAGTTTGGAGCCCTGAGAGGACTGGTTTTCCGGCAATGTGGGATTGTGGGTCAACTACGAGAGTTGACCGCAGCAAGATGTATCAAGTTCTAGAGTTGCGTTCCTTTCTCTGTACATTACACTTGTCACTTCCATCATACACTAACACTCATTGGTTTTCTTGTCACGTTCTTGATAGCTGAGCTTCTACAGCGGCAGTTTTCCCTGCGCATGACAAGAAATCCATCAGGTCTATTTTAGATGTAATGTACAGTACGTTCATCTTAGGATGGGTATGATACTTAAAATGGATCTCAAGGATATTCGTCGAGTTCTGGGCCCTTGTGTATGTATCCTATTTGTGTGTGTCCTATTTGTGTGTTTTACCTGATGCACTTCCTTCATTGTCCCCCTATTGATAGGACTTGAGCCGTGGTTCGGGATTGCATTTAGGCAGGGGGGTACTTTCTGGTAGATATATATGCCCTACGAATGCGTTACAATCAGGTATTTTAACAGCCTTTGTAGCTCTACAAAGAAGTCTCTCTTTTATATCTATGTAGGTACCTCCGCACAGTACCATAGCCCCCACCCACGAGCAACGCCTTAGGCACGATGCTGGAAAACGCAATTACGGTACGATACGATGTCATATAGTGCTGCCACAAATAACGGGTAACGTATTTCTGCCACGCCCTGCTTTACCACAGACAGCTAGTTAGTGTTTTTTTTTTGTGGGGTCGTCTAGATCTCGGAGGACATAAACACAGAACTTAAGCTAAGTCCCCTAAAGTCCTCGACATAAGCACATTTCCGAAACACAGTAGTTCCGGGAATAAGCTCTACAAAAACTTCCTCCAGATCGCTATCTATTGTATCTGAAGCTATGCCCTTACGATATCTAACCTCCCACAGCGACATCTGATGGTATCTATTCCACTGGGAATTAATCGTAAAATCGTTCCTCCTCCAGCGGGATGAAGGAGGGTTCTCTAGTCATCAATAAGAGTATGAAATACTCTACTAGTAAATTAGAGATACCTTCCGTGACACCTCGGGAGACCTATCATAGAGAAGCAAGAACGTCGGCCCCCGCTACTCTATGTCAGAGTTGACGGAAGGGGATAGTTGAGGGACAAGGAGAGATAATAGCGTTAGTCTCATTTGTCCTGGAGCTGAAAGGATTGACGGAAGGGCTTATGGTTATGGGGTCATACATAGTGAGGGATCGTCAGGTGTGGGAAGTGATGGAATGATTCAGATGGGTTTTATTACTTTTATATATAGACTTATGCTTGGTTGGTTAATTTAAAGATGACGAATGAATGAAGTTTCGGGTTATACCTACCCTATTGCTGAGCCCCTACTATAGCTCGAGAGTTGTGCCATTTATTGCTGTAGTTATCCTCCGACACCCTACACATTTGCCCGAAGCTTCGAAAACAAATATATGCTTTTTATCTATATGGGGTAGGTTCTTCATAGTCATGGGCATTGGCGGCTAGACCCGAGTACTGTACAGTATAGTACCTACTGCCATTGCCCACTTTTCTTATTATTGTACTACTTTCTGCTAGATTCTTGCTAGAACTTTCTAGCTGCCTTGCTATGGAGCCTGACATAGAGCACTCGATCGAAATTGCGGATTCGAGGTTGAGACGAGTGACCATACTATATTCTCTAGTAGCCTATCACGAAAACTGCCTATCACGAGAGAACTCCAGCTTCATCCCGATTTTCCAACAATACTTTTCCCCAATCCCTTTCCCAAGGATCATTTATCATACCTATCATTCATCTTTCGAAGGCCCGGATCGGCGATGTAAAGTAAACCCGCATTATGAGATCCGCTCTCTCTAAATACCCCACATCTTGGGAACACCCTGGGAGCAACTCCTGCATCGACGGCCCGATGAATTTGAATATTTGACTTGATAGGGGATTAAACGGGGGGCGGTTTACTTTGAGTTTCCCGCCACTACAAGAGTGAAAGCGATTTAATACTTTATGGAAGAGGGGGGTTGGTCTTTTGATGGAAGTATTGTAACGATTTTTCTGCCCTCCCGTTCCCTGGAGTCTTGATTGATTGAGTAGTAGCGGCGGCGGCCGTGACCCAGGAGGAGGAGTATGAATAAACATAGGACAGTCGAAACCCCTTGCCGTGCTTGTTAACGAGAAAGTGCTGTATGAATCGCTCCGATCGAGTGGTATGATATCGTGGAGGGCAGCTGGCTTATATGTGATAACTCTGAGTATGAGTGAGTTGAGGAATCCAAGTGACTTATACCCACTCACAACCTGCCTTGAATGAAACTTAATATGTTACACACTTAGTGGTCCAGCTAGCATAATATAAAGATTTGAGAGATTGTCTACCGGGATTCCTTTTGGGGCATTTGACTTAATATAGAAGAAAAATAGCTACAGCGGTTTTTATACTCTAGCAACCCTGCTTTTGGGCCTCTACACTACAAGAGGAATTGGAGTAATATAATCCTCGACTCCAACATGCTACTATCCCACGACCATTCTCACCAATTATAGCATTGCTCTTGCTTCCTAATAACCACAGGTCTCAGGAACACAGTTTCGCATTTGCTACCAGCAGGGGACTAGCAGACTACAAGATGTGATACTACCAGAAATTGAACGGGAGAGAAAAGGGAGGGGGGAGAGAGGGAGGGGAAAGGGAGGGGAAATTTCACAAGAGAAAGGGAAGGAGGGGGGGGGGGCAGGGGTGAGAGAGGCTTGTTGGGCAACTGAAATGGGAGAGTTAGATGGGAGGAAGAGGTGGATGACCCAAAAAGTTGAGGAGAAATATCATAGTGGATGGAACTGTTGGACTGCCTATAGGGCACGCGGTTAGGGAGTTATGCAGATATGCAGATATGCGGCCAGGAGAGATACGGTTATAGGGCATGTGGCTTTGTGGTTTCCAGTGGTTAGGAATTCTGCAGTAGGTTGTTGTTTTCACATGAATCACATCCTATGTCGCTAGGCATAGGATCTCCGTCTCATGGTTCTGTTGATGCCCCTAGCTATAGGGTATCAGGTATCGGGTATTCGGTTTCATTGTTTCTTTCATACCCTATGTCACTAGGCAAACGGGAGTTGGCACACTAGCTAGGCATAGGCATTATGATCACGGAGGATCATGGGGAGTTAGGATAGTTCTAGATTACTTGCGATCATTAGGGATCAGGTTTTGTTAGCTCAGTGTGTTTCCCCAGAAAGCCCACCGTGTTTCAGCGGTGCTTCGTTGTTGGTTAGACGGAGAAATATATCTCCTGGCTTGTCCTTGGCTAAAGAGAGATCAACCATCTTTTTTCCCCGTTCCTCCATCTTTCACTGTTCCGCTTAGAGTCTATTGCGATGGCTTTTGTTCTTTTCTTCCTTCCTACTTTCTTTTAGGCTCTATCAGAAACATCTGGGAGTCGTCCGAGATGTAATTCTCGAGAAGGTCTCAACCCCGGCATTTGTTCGGGGGGGGGCTAGGATCCATGGGAGAGGGAATATTTGATAGGAGGGTGAGTCCTCGCTATGTATGATATGATACCCTGTATGATAATCAGTTACATAGCCCTACGACCTCATAAGCTTAATGATACTCAATTGTAATAGATTACCTTGGTTGAGGGGTCCTAAATGAAAACCAAAAGAAATACTTAAGCTCCTGCTTTTCGAGCGGTATGATAAATCTGGCGCACCGGGCAGTTCATAAAAACCAATGGCATACCATAGATATGATACCTCACCATCAACGAGACCAGCAGTCACTTTTAAGTGGGCACAGGCAGCGGCTGATGAGAAACTTACGGTTGCACCAAAACTCAAAGCCCTGGGTGGTCCAGCCCTGACCATACAGAGTGAGAATATGGGGTTTTATCATTACCCTCGGTTCCTAGCTATAGGATATAGGTCTTAGTCTTGCTTCCTTTACACTAGCCACCATCGGGCATCAGCTATCGGGTGTTTAGTCTAGATTGCTGCTTTCCGTTCTATGCCGTTGAGCGCAATACATGGGTACAGGGATTAGTTCCCACGATAGTAGTAGTCTGATGGTGGGCTATTCGCTTGCCGAGTTTCTATCATTGCCGGAGTGCCTCTTCACATTCCGTTTGCCTCTCTGTTACCTTGCGATTCTACGAGCTTCAAGTCCCCTTTCCCCCAGTCCAGTTGTTCTTAACCCAAGGCAGTCTCGCCCTCGCCACCTGAGCCCCAAGTCCCTTTATATACAGTATTGAGGTGGATGCCGGCAGCAATGTGAAGGTAGAAAGGACTTTCGGATGCCTGCATGACACATGATATCAGCTAACTTAGGAGTTAATTGTCCATCCCATGAGCATAGGTAGTTGGCGCAAAGTCTTGAATTTGTAGACCAAAAATTGGTATTTCTGATCATCTCTGCGCATCTAAGCCCCCACACTAAATCCATACTCAAGTGCTCAAGTACTTCGTACTGGATGCTTGCTCACTCAAGTATCTTGGCTATAAATATGAATTTTAACAAGGTATGGTAATGAATAGAAAAGCTGTAAAACGGTCGGAGCCGGATGTGGCTGGGAAGAAAGGAGCCTAAACACAAGTGATTATTATGCATGACTTCAAAGGGCTCGGGCCGGACCGAACTGTATCCATAATTCCGGGTCCGTTTAACCTTAATACAACCAAGCCTACTGGGCGCAAACAAAGTTCCAGGCTTTTCTTGATCCGAATCGTGCCAGACACACTCAAGGGAGAGTGAGCATAAGAAAAAAAAACCTTGTCTCCTGCACTTTTGTCCTAGGAAGGATTTTTCTATGTACTAGCACAGCTGAGATGCTTCTTTTGAGAAGGGACCAAATAATATGTTGGGTTATTGACACCTTAGGCTGCCGGTTTCCTTATCTTATTCCTGTATTTCGATTCTGCTACGCGATGAGGGAGGTAGGACTGTGATACTTCTCTATAGCTAGGCAACGCTCGCGAATTAACCATTACCCAATTTACCCAAAACACTTCCAGAGTGGCACTTCAGAGTCAATTGAGCGATATTGAAAACACACCATTTTGGTAAATTATTGCGGTTTGGGGAAGAATTTCAGTATAACGTCAACTAAAAGAAATTGCTAAATTTGATAGGGGTCCTTGGGTTGCTCTATGAATCGCTGTGGCTAGGTCACTCCTAACTTTCCCACTTATTAGTGAAACCACCTCGTGTCCTCTCCCGATCCCCTTTTGATGGTTTCTTTCGTTAGTCTACACAGCACGGTGCTAGTTGAATTTCAGGGTTAAAGGAGGAAATTGATTAGCTACTGGTGATTAATCCCCTACCGGCAGCTCTAGAGGTGGAATGAAAGCCCCGCCCTATAGCTGGGTTAGACTGTGCCCATTCGAAACGGTGACTAGCCAACAATTATGCTCAGTCGCTATTTTTCAAGCAAGAGAACTAGACATCTGCGCTCATTTTGCTGGCTTCGGTTTCTAGTGTTGTCCCGGTAAAGAAAGTTTGTGGTGTGAGTTAGTAGTTTACTAACACCCTGGGTGTATGATATCGCTATTGATTTCTAGGTTCATTGGTGATGCTTCCCTAATTCTGCGAAGAGGGGAATAACAGTGCGTTCGGTAGGTAATGCTTGGTTGTGTAAGGGTTTAACAAATAGCGAGAAACCCTCTAGTCTAGCTCCCGCTCGGCCAGGAACTCTTAGTCGAGAATCATAGACGTGGAGATTACTAAAATAGACTCCCTAATCCTAAGAGGTCACCGCGATTCTAATGCCATAGCCTGCCTCCTGGAATCAACCTGCACAACAATTGTGTCAATTCTTTACATAATATTATATCAATCACCAAAAAGCATGATAAATAGAGCAATTATGAGAGCCCTCTGGTCCCGGTTTAGGCTGCCATTGTCTGACCAAGAAAGCCCCTACTTCGGTATTCAGGGTCTCACATGAGCAAGCCAGCGTAGGAGGCCAAGGGAATCCTCTCCCAATCCAGGCTACAGATGCTTCGGGGAAACCTTCGCCCATATCTATGTAACATTTCATAAGACATCATACTTGCACGAGAGGGAATATGGGTTCCAAAGTGGAAAAAACAAAAACTTATTCTTGTGCTTCCAGAGATACAAGTCGGAAGCGTGCCCGGGGACATGGGAATCGTAGTTTGTTTTCCTGGATTTCGATATTTGACAAGGTGTCAAGGCACGGGAGGACAAAGAGGTTACTTCGCCAGGTCTTCCATCAATAAGTTACCGCAGTCACGCTATCAATGGATTTGAGTGCCATGAGAAAGTTGCTCTGTGAGCGTAGAGAAAGGTAGATATGTAAATAATGCCGGTTATAGTGCTACTATATCGTACGTCCTTCATCGATAAGTTAGCACACAAACGAAAAGAAGGCATGAGGAAGCGTAAAATAACCAATGTGATCAGGGCGACTATTGGGGATGCCCGAGTTTTAGAAATGCAGACAGATGTACAGCAACCTCCAAGAGCACAACTGGGCACAGTCCATCTTTTTCACTGGATATATCATTTACGGACACCATCGCAGATTACCCTCAAGAGGATGAGTCCGAAGTGATATATTCCGCTACAAACTGTGGTTCAACCACTCCCCCACCGCCATAAGCGTGCACTAACCATGATAAGTGATTTGTGGTGTGATATGCTGTCTTGTATCAGCTTTTCACGGCTCAGCTGGCCCACTTGCAGTGGGGTTCTATCTAGGCACTGCGGGGAGTGGATTCTCGCCTTGACTAATTTAGTAAGTGCTCTCATGTAGTGCCCGGGAGATGTATGTACGAGTACTGGCCGTATTTCAGCTGTAGGAGTTCATGCGAGATTCGCATTCTGGCGGAAACTTTCAAGCTAGTTTTAATATAGTCGGCCGTTGATAGCCACGGTCGGTACAGGGGAAGAGATAAGCGGTACTATACTCATCCATGTCATTAAAGAGGGGTTTTGGAGGGGTGTTAGCTACTCGAATCAATACTCTCGAAGGAATACACTAGGCCTCTGGAGTATTATAAGCGTATTTTCTCAAGGTCTCCCCTATCCCACGTCTAACATAGGTATCAAGGTAGATCTTCATCATCGAGGGAGTGATCACAATCGGTTTTGGCCTTCTTACTCCCATTTTCATACCAAACTGCCCTGATACCGCACCTTTGTTGACAGAAGGAGAAAGCCGTGATCGCCCAAGTAAACCAAGCTGACCGAGAACTTCATGCAACACAAGAGCCCAACTAGGAGAAGATACGTAGTGCATCCACGGGCTACCGAGCATGGGTATGGGGGATAGCCCACTTCTGAACACCGTATCTAGACACGCTTTACTCTGTTATCCACTCTGTGCATAGTCTCGTCACAGGAGAAGGATACTCACTAGTGCCACATTGATGGCGAGCCTACCTTATGGTCTAGGATTTATAGTAGCCCTCACGGCAAGGTATACTTCCGGCAAGTACCACGAACTGTTCAGACACTGCTTTGCTGCCATAACTCTGGTTGGGACACCTTTAGTGGTGCAGGTGATCACAACGGGTAGGTACTGTGGTAAAGTATGTTATGTTTTTCTTCTCTTCATATGGTTCGTGTTTATCCCTATACCGATAATTTGATCGTGGCCGGTCAATAACACTGCCGGCTCGGCTCGCTCTAGAACAGGTGGAGTATCTTCAGTCGGAATCTGGGGAGAAATCTCCAGCAGTGGGTGGGGGCAACGATATGCGCAAGGCCATTTCATATATTTACGGCATTACGGATTACGGATCCGCACTAACTTCTGGAGTCGCCCTAAATAACAGGTAATGCAGCGAGAGATAAAGTGGCAACAGAGCAAGGCCAAGGAGCAGGAAGATAAAATATGCCTGAGGTTGAGCTCGGCGATCAAGACAACAGGTCTATGGATCGATAAGTTACCCCCCTATTCTCAGATATGCTAATTACAATTACAGAGGCCCTAGTCTTCGCTACCATATGCAACATTGAGGGTGTTTGCCCCTGGAAAGTTTAGACCGGTCGGATAGACTTGAAACAGGATTTCATGCAGGAATAATCGATATGTTCACAAATTGGAATTTTCCGTTTTTCTTTCCTCACTTCTACCACTCTCCTCAAGTTGGAAACACCCAACTTCGCCTGTCTATGTGGGGCGAGTATTTTTTTTGGAGATTTCAAGAATGTGCAACTCCTCCATCCGTTCTCACGCTCACCAGATCTCACTCGACAACCTGACCCTATCCCACAAGGCTCTACAGTCTAAATACTCACATAAATCGACGGAGCGAACCACTGCGGCCCACCACCCCCAATCAGTGCCCTTCCTTAGGCCTCACATAATATGATCTGTCCAACCTATTGGGTGCCCGGGTCGTGTAACTCACGCCAACAAATTAGAAAATATGGCCAGCGCACCAACTGCTGTACTCCAGCACCGAGACATACATGCCTGTGGAACATAGCGACTAATTGGGAAGGTGGGGGGCTCCTGCTTTTATGTGATTAGGTACTGGATTGTTGCGGATGCAAGAAGGCTCGGGAGAATACGACCCCACAGATCGTGAAGCGCTCTTGAGAACGAAAACGGTTTTACAGGGATGGGTGTTTCGTTTCTCCGAGGGAGATACCGTATGTGATCTGGAGATTTATCGGGTATCTGTAAATTGAGGCGTTGCATTAGAAGCGGGAAGGTGGGGTAATAAGGCTCGGTATTAATTTCAAGGGTTCCTACTTCTGCCCTTCAGTCTTTGTGAGGGCACTTTTGTGCTTTTGCCGTGGGTTTCTATACCCACGAGAACACGACTCGCACCCCCCTCTCAAATCCCATCACACTATTTGTCAGACGATATCTGCCTACAGGATTTTTCATTTGGGCCTTTAGGGCACAGTTCAATGCACACAACACAGTCTTATGGGAGACTTGCGAAGGAGAAAGGAGTCTGTAGTCTGAAGAGGAGTGAGGCAGCTAGGATGAGAACTTCTAATCCTCCATCCGCTCCCCAAACCTGATACGTATCTCATAGACCAAAGCGAGTTAGATGGCATTCAAGCAGACAAGAACGATGTCCTCAGCTACCGCATATTGTGTGGATGGCCTGTACTATTTTCTCTCGAGTACGAGTAGATTCCGCACAGATTGAGTAAAGACACATTTTCCGACAGTCTTAGTGAGAAATGTGCTCTAGTTTGTGATATCTAGGAACTTAAAGAATACCCACCCTCCCGGAGGTTCCACAATGTGATATCGAGTGTCTAAGTCATAACTGAGAAGAAAACCCCTCTTCCAGTCAAAGAGGGGCTAGCCGCTAACTTACATCGGCTTTCTCCTAACTCAAACCGCGATTTACGGTTAACCCTAGTAGGCTGCTCCAAGCGACAAAATGACCGGTGGACTCTACTGGCTGAACCCGAGTCGTTTGTTTTATCGGGTGGGGTTTTTTTTCACTGTGCCTCTAACTTGAAATAATCACTATCGAAGATACGGCTCGTCTTTTTCTTTTGGGTATTGCAATACCAGCGGGGTGGAGGTGAAGAACTCACTCAGCAGGGGGCAGCACCTTCCGAGAATTGGAGGGCATGGAGGGGACTCTAGCTCCGGGGGGGAGCATGTTTTCTACGCACTCAAATTGAGAAATACCTAACAATCGACTACGTATTGATACAAGTATCAATAAATCAGGAAACAAGCCTCGGCACAATCGTTCTGTAAAAATGCTGTTAGAGAGATACCAGGATAGATTTCCGGACAAAAGGCAGTCAGATCAACCCAACGATCGTTTTCTCCGTGGATACGGTAACGCCAGCGATCCTGGATCTAAACTCAAGTTTTGTCCGACATGAGTAGGCCAGTTTTCCAGCAAAGCGTACCCATCTAATCGCCCGGAATGATGTTGTGGAACGAATGGCGGCATCATGGGCCGGTGGAAAATGACAAGTGTTGAAGTTTTTGATGCGAGGAAGAACCTATCGCGATGCTAGGATCTAAAGTTAGTTCTTCGTTTGCAAAACAAACCGAGTCCACAGCGACTGCACGTCCGCATATAGGTTCGGGGGATGTTTGGAACGAGGAAAACTCCACCTAAATTGGTCGCTTGTTAACAGGAAGTATGGGAGCTGGAGATCTTCATCACCCATCTGCTCATTAACACCAAACTATTGCCAGCGCAAGCCGTCGGCTTTACCCTCCTACAAAGACGCAGTATTTCCTAAAGAGTATTTTCGTTCTCACTTCATTATCGCGTCAAATCAAGCTAATCCTAGAGCCCTGGAGCTAGGAAACATAAGTTATTGGTGGAAGAATCCGAGGAGAATTAAAAACTATAAGTGTATCCATAAAATTAGCGAGATTATATACCAAAGGGCTTCTGCTACCCGGTGAAAGAACGGATATCAAACTGGTACCGCAGCGGCAGGCTGAGCAAGCCGTGAAATCCAACCCGAAGGAGAGGGAGTTGTGCTGGAATCAGGGTGTACGGCTTCCCCGGGGGGGGGGGGGGGTACCCTAGCCCATACAACAGGCGGCGCCCGAAATGCGATACCTACAAGATAGCAAAGAAGCTGTGAAGGTGTGCTTAGAGGTGGGAACCCATCTGTCCCCAAAATGACTCTAAGGCCCAAAAGTCACTTCCCACTCATGTAAACCAATTTCTTCCAGAACCAGCTCATCCCATGCAGTGTCAGCCCAAAACACAATTTCTGAACTCTTGGTTTTTCCACTCAGCATCGACACCCCGGCTTATGCCCGGCCGACACGAACCGTTTTTATCATATCCACAGTATTATATTCAGTGAGCCGACCAGGATCACCATATATCACTCGTATAGCAGGGAAAACAGCGGCAGTCAAGCAGAGATCCTTGACAGAGGCGCCAGGGGAAACCAGTGCATAGGCACACTTAAAAGAAATTTTTTGAGCAAAGAGCACTGCTACATGGGAGTGCATGTCTCCAGAATTGTTTTGTCCTCTCCCCTTTGATAATGGTATGATATTTCGGTTTCTTTCATAATCAGTGGCGCTCGCTAGAGTGATCGGACTTTCGCTGAGCAATCAGTGTGTAAAATTTCCGGCTATAATTGATTATACCGCTGCGGTAACAATAGCAGGTGGAGACATTGACACTCGTCTGATTTCCATAATTGTTTCCAACTAGAGCATGGAGCTAAGCAGATTGAGACATCCCGTCGCGAGAACCCCACAAGAATTCCGCGAGACAAGAACGTGTCCATGCGTCAGTGTCCCTGAGCACGGCTGAGCGGCAGCCCCGGGTCTTTCCCCAGCAGCCTGGTGGACTCCAAGCAGGAGGAGAAAAGCAAAACTGATAGACTTACAGACTTTGTCGACCGGAAACCTGGAAGTGGGAAAAAAGGCGTTCCATTTCTTGATGGTGTCTGTAATTCAACCCGCATATATATTCGATATTGCGATGTGGTAAATAGAAGAGACTTAATTATGGATACCAAGTTAATGCTCTCTATGGTTTCACAGTGGGATGATTGGCTGAACAAGGAATATCCGACCTAGCAACGACAACCCATCAGCAGCACAATAATTTGCCCCGGCAGCCCCATTAACCCATTATTTACTCACCAAGAGCTTCAGCAGATTTGGCAGAAGAATGATAATTCCAGAGGCAAATAAGTTTGCCCTAAAACTTGAGCAGGGGAATTTGTCTTCAGTGATGCCAAGCTAAGTTCGTCAACCTGCATGGTGTACGAGTTCAATAAATAAATGGATGCTATAATTGCTTTTTTTCCTATGCCGTTGCCGCATAGCTAGCTCAAGGACTCCAAGACCAGATCCCTGGGTGTTTTGGGGGAGCCGTAAATTGTCCCCGCAGCCCGTGGGTTCCCCTGTTCCTTACTTGCACTGAAGCTGGTCGGGCGGAGCAAAAGGGAACTGGGCCCAGGAGGATAGGGCTTGGTGGCCCACGCTCGGCTCCAGCATTTTCCTCCCCTCATATCCTCTCCCCCTTCTAATTAGGAACAGGGAACAGACATGGCGTCCCTCGAACATTCATGAAGCTTATCCATGGCACAATGGCGTTCTCTAGTGCAGCAACTAAGTCAGGTAAGAACCGTTCATCATTAGATTTTAATCAGGGCCAGGACTCAGGTTTTATGATATGACTGGGGCTAACAAATTTCAGTTCAGCTCAGATCCCAGAATATGATTAGTAGTGGATTCAAGCCAACCTCCACAGTTGATAACAATAATAGAGTTCATCAGTGCCAGTACGACGCAGTGGTGTAATCCGGCGCAGTAGTTTTGGTATTGATACCAGCCAACAACCGAACACCCAGACCCTCCCGACACCAAAGGTGCGGTACAATTGCGAGCTCTCGTCCTTAGCCAAGACTCCGAACCCCGACCTGGGATATGCCAGGCCTCCTGGTAGGTGATCAGAACAGGGGTGGCCCGCTTGTTTCGTTTACGAGATACCGCAATAGCAGTTACGATATTCAGGGATGTTGGGCAAATATTGTCCGATCCGACCTCGACTGCCCCACCACCAGGAACCCACCAGACAGAATACCCTCTCCCGAATTGCCAGTGCCCTACCGGAAAAGGAAGGGGATCCCTTAGTACGGTGCAGTAATAAGATGTTCGGTTTCTATCTCCATTTGGAACTGGCGTTAATGAAGGTCTGAGAGTCCCCTCTTTTAAGCCCAATTAAGCTAGTGCTGGCTAAACAGCACGTCGAAACTCCAATTAAGAGCAAGGAATTCATTTGATGCTTGTAGGCATAATGTCCACACGGATGGCGGAAGATTCTGTCTCTCACCGGCGCGGAAGCTGCAAGTGCTGAACTCGTTTTTGAGGCGGGATAGGGCGGAAACTCACCGGTGTGCGTGACCGGCAAGCACATTCTTGATCTATATGGTATTCAGAGGATGTAATAGTAGACACACCTCCGAGAATACAGTGATGATAACAACATGCTCCCTCTTCAGAAAAAAAAAAGAGAGGGGGGGACAAGTGAACAGCCTGTTAGTACAGTCCTGTGCAATTCTATCAACTCGAGATTAATTCAACTTCGCACCGTATCAGATACAGGGATGAAGGGTCTCCTCATGTCTTGGGCGAACACCCTGTTTCTGCAACAAGGCGGCCAAGCTTATGGTCCCCCACCCCGGGGTATGATATTGTGCCGGAACGTCATTGTTCCCCCGTGAAAATCTCCACTCCAGGCTCAGAGCGTTTACCCTATTCGAGCACACAAATTTACTTGTATCCCGCAAGTTCCAGTAGAAGAGGTTTACCCCTCAAAGAGCCTTAGACTAAGAATTGAGTCATTGATTTGATAAAAATTTCGATGATAGGCCTTAGGAAATCTGGAGCGGTCAGAAAAAATGACCCAGCTGATATACTCGAGAATTAACTGCTGAAATAAGCAGAACTGATACCCTTGCACTTGCACCCGGAAATTCCCCACCATCTTGATCCGAGATATATGATACGTCCTACTCGAGTACGCCTTCCGTGGGAGACGCGCTAACCCAGACTAAAGCCCGGTCCTATCACTTTCGCCCCGCTTTTTTGGTCCTCTAGCTCGGCTGTTTTCCCTATCGGGCACCTACAGTTCTTACCCCTGGCTCCAATAGCTCCTCTCGTATGTCAAAGGAGCCTTGGAGCTTTTGGCGCAAGAGAGGCCACTATCTAATCCTGAAGATAGTATGGGGTTTGAACAGGTTTTCATAACATAAAAAACCAAGCCTGCATTACAGTCACACACACCCGTGCTCTCTCAGATCCCGATAATCCGGATGCCTCGCTGTCCCGTATGAATCTCTGTGGGTTCTAAATTTATTTGCTCCAAAACCTAACCCACCGTCCCGGATCTCCCGCTGTACAGGACAGATGCCTTGGATTTTTGACCGTCCGGGATAGTGGGGCGCGACTTCAAACATATCAGAAGTATCATCATTGCATCCCAAGTACCGGCATTGTGAAACCCCGAGGGGGATGACATGATGCCAATCTGACAGTCAAGTCCCAGCCACCCAAGCGCGTCCATATATCGTTACCACGCCGTGCAAGGGATAGGAGAGACATGCACAGCAGGGCTGCTTCCCGTACGGTACTGTTGCCGTTCCCCACAATTCTTTTCTTTTCTCACCCGTATCCTCACTCTTGGTCCCAATGCTCATTTTAGGCGCTGGGCCTGCATCACTCATACCGGTATTCTACTGGGGACCAGCCGAGCCCGCTGGCACTCCGTCTCGTGTTACATGACTCCCGCAAGGAACCCTGCTGAGTGGCCCAGCAAAGCCCCGCCTCTTGGAAATGTCAAAGAGTTGTGACCAGCCATCGATAGCAACAGTGGGAATCACTATTTCTGGTGTAACCGACGTTCTTGTGTGGTGTTGTGCCATAATCAATTGATGTTCCGCGGGTCCAGCGGCCCCACGAATAGGCCGAGGCCTGGATTTTTCACACGCGCGTAAAAAAATTTCCCAAGAACAGCGGTAAAGGCGCTAAAGAATAATAATAAAGATCATAATCAAAAATATAAACCCTTCAGCAAAACAGGTTAGAAATCTTCCCCCCACTTAAGGTAGGCTCGTAAGCGATCAGTCCGCCTCATGCCACTAGATTCCTACTCACGTACACGTAGACCTGTGCCTACATAGCGCGTTATGCAGGCGGTGTGAAAAACAAGAAGAAACCCTGCTGCTGGATTTTAGTAGTATCAGCACCTACTTCAGAAGCTGCAGTGGTGTGGCCCTGTTGACTGCGTTTGTGGCGGCTAGTTGATAGGAAGAGAGGCACAAGATTTGGAGACTACCGCACCAGAGCGGCACAGCACTACTACCAATGGCCATACGGGCCTTGGCATCGGCCCACTCATGAAGTCCATCCTCTCTGTATCGCTCTATTTTTCCACCACTTTTAGTCTGGCCCACCATGAGTCCCAGAGATATAGGGGTTCCTCCAATCTTAATGCACTTTGGCGCCTGTGATACTGTATCGGTCCATTTTGAAAACCCTCGGACCTTACCACTACGGCAAGTGGATACCGCAACATGCAATCCTCTCAGAAAAGTTCATCACCTTTTCATGGTATCCACACGCCTGCGGCGGGATCCTCCGTCAGTGTGGTTCTTTCCTCGAATTTCCCCTTTCCTTCTTGTTTGCTTTACGCTGGGAACCATGAGTGTTACTATGCCGGGTGGAATGAATTTGATACAACAAACCCAGGGGGTTCCACTACTGTTTCCCAGGAAAATTTGGGGATATTCGTGGTAATAATGCCTGAGGTTCTAACCGCCTATGAAATAGACGGGGGACTTAGCAATGGGTAGAGGATAGTGAGCGCGATTCCATGACCTGCGCCAAACCCTCACTGTTTCATCATAACATGGGGTGCCGATCATCGCGCTTTCCCTTGGCCTCTTTGGATATCCAGCGCTGACTGCCACAACTCCCCAAATCAGCGATTTCAGAACCCGAGTGAGCGATTATGATGATTGCAGTTTTCTTCTATCAAAGACTTACAACAAAGCGATGGAGACTTAATTACCTCCTCGGAAGTGTAGCCCACCTTGAGAGCTTAGCTACTCTAAAAGAAAGCATATCATCCCGGGCTCATGCTTTCATTCTTGCTTCGAGTCGGCTCAAAAGAAAATTTCTAGGCAATGAGATCCCACCCTCACACGTTGATATCGATAGGTTCCTTCTCCTCTTTTGTTGCTTGACCCACACACACACCGGCATCTGGCATTCCTCGGAGTCCCGCTTGGCCGAGATAGTGGAGGCATCCGCTGAATCTAGTAGTTGGAGTCGGATCGCCATTGCCACGTATAGACCTCATCTTCAAGTCCAGAGGAGGAAATGGCCCTGACGGGCCGGACTCAGACCTTAAAAAACCATCAAGGTAGTAGCTATACTTTCGATTTTGACCGGCCCATCGAAAATGGATCCTTTGCGCTCGATATTATCATGAAGAAGAAGGGCCGCCGATCGCGCTGTCTGAAATGTTTCTCAACCTCCTCCTTAGGCTGTGAAACCTAGGCGCTTAGTGCCATTATAAGTTCATTGGGCCAAACCGAATGGTTACGGTCACTTAAAATGAACTAGATATGTATTGTATCATGTCGCCACGCTACTGTACTAGCAATCCACTACCCGGAACCCGTGAGATTACGCGATAGCAAGCTGCAATACAGTGCAGGTAGTACATGTCAGAGCTAGCCACCTGTGTCAGACATAGCACGGATACAAAATTCTCCCTAGCAATGTCTTCCCATTTACAAGAGACGAACTAGTTCGCCCTACGGATGAGAACTAAAATCGCAATGTCATTCAGCAGTGGATTCTGTCAGAGGATGTTGTTGCTAACGTCCCTGCCAAGGGTCATAATAGACGCTAGCATGGCTGCGGTTGTGCCTGTCCGGTCAATTTCCATACATTCGCTTGGAATACTATCGCTTGCGTCGATGGGATGCATGAAAAAAAAAAAAAAGAGAGAGAGAGACTCGTACAATCCTAATATACAGACATACAGAAGGGTCTGTGTGGTGGAAAAAGTGTAGAATATGCAGCTCAGTGCACACGGACCATACCCGAAAGGCAACCATGACCAGATGGAGCTGGGGAATCCGATGAGAAAACTCGAGTGCCATCGCAATTCTTCTATCCTCTAGAGGTCCGAACCAATGGGAAAAGTTCTTGAGCTGTCTGTTACAGAGGCACATGCATTGACGTCCAGGGCTGTGTACGAGTACATGTGCGGTACGAGCACAGTACATGAAGAAAAAGAAAAAGAAAAAGAAGGAATCAACGAGAGAAATAAATTGTTATTTGTTGTCAGTCAGTCTCATACCTAATCGATAGCTCGGTGTTCATGAAGCTGCTGGAGAGGGACATCGGCAAGGGTGTTGAAGTGCTCGAGTACTACTAGTAGTACGGTATACGAGTAGTAACAAGCCTCCGGCATGAAGTAATACTGTGAGTTAGAACCCGAACGGTTGAATCTAAATTTGGTTTAGGCGTTGAGGTGCACACTGATACTTTGCCATACACGCCCTTGATCCTTGGGTACTTCATGCTTGCTGCCTGCAATAGCGCTCGGGTGGCAATTGTAGCGAATACACACAGAATCCATGGTCGAGATGGGTATAGAGCCTAGCTGTTTAACAGCATTAGGAATATCCAGCGGAGTGGGCGTGGAGAACGCGTGCTTGTACTGAACAAAGGCTCCTGCACATGCTCCAGTCCCCTTGTGCAAGCATGGAGGGCCGGGGGGGTGCGATTCGGTGCGAAGGAATAACGAGAAAAGGGGAGACTAATGGGTTACCAGGATTCATGGTGGAGAGCTTTGGGGCCGATAACGACTGTCTCCATCTCCCCCCACTCTACGTGTTCCACAGACATTTGACGCTCTCTGTACCGCCCCCGTGTAGTCGGGTGTGATCTTGTAACCTAACCTGTGCTGTCGGGATTGTGGAAGAGGAGTGCCGGTATTGTTTTGACAATTTTGTCACCGACTTATTGCACTTTCTGGGTATCTGCCCCTGGACGGCAGAGAGATTTGTAGAAAATGTGACCTAGTACCTCACAATTCTAGCCTTAGCGCAGCAGCGGCTTGCACTTACCAGTCTCACCAAGCCGCCCGAATCAGACTCTTTGTAGTGAGTCCAAGTGCAGTCACCACGCCAGTCCGCTCAATACGGTAGCAGATGGAAGAATATCGCTAGATGCTACCGCGAATCTTTTCTTTTTTTTCCCTTTTTTTTCTCTTGCGGAAAAACAGCAAATCACGAAAAAGTCGACGACCGATATGCATGCACTCTCAAGGCTTGGGCAGCAGCACTGTGGAGATAGTTCTAGTATGGTGGGGGGGGGGGGTGATAAACGGCGGCCACTACAGTACTCTTCACACTTGATTGCAGACTTCACCCAAAACTGTTCTAAGATAACCGGGTATCCGCGACCCACACATCCGGCACGCCCGAATTCCTATATAAACCAAGCTGCCCGCCCCGTAACGACAGTTCTTCAGCAAACTCAACAGCCCCTGCAACCCACAGAAGAAGAACGATCTAGCAATTTCACATTCTGAAGCCCCAAAGCCTTCATTTATAGTATCTATCATGTCTACTACTACCACCACCGCTACCTCGCTCATTACTGAGACCCTGCCTGCCACCCTCACTGTCAAAGAGGAGTCCACTCGCAACAAGTTCGCCACTCCCCCCAAATACTCAGGCGCTCTCGACAAGTACGAGAAGTTCGACGTCACTCGCGTTATCGGTACCGAGTTCAAGCAAGGCATCCAATTGGTGGAGCTTCTAAAGGCCCCCAACTCCGATGACTTGATCCGCGATTTGGCCATTCTCGTGGCTCAGCGTGGTGTTGTCTTCCTCCGCGCCCAGGAGATCACCCTTCAGGAGCAGAAGGATCTTACCCAGAAATTGGGCGCTTTGAGCGGAAAGCCCGACAGCAGCGGGCTCCATACCCACCCACTCACCCGCGAGGTAACACCGTCTCTAATTATCTTTTGCTATCATATCTTGCTAACAAAGTTCTGCAGTTCTCTGAGCTCGGCGACGAAGTCACTGTCATCAGCACCGAAGGAAAGAAGGGTCTCAATCGCAGACTCCGCCCATCCTACAAGGATGAGAGATCCGGCCTTGCCAGCTCAGGATGGCATATGGAGATCACTTTCGAAGAGATTCCAAGTGACTGTATGTAACAGAATCCCCCAAATAACAGCCAGCTACTGACTGGTAAATAGTCTCCGTCCTGAAGATGACTACCCTCCCAGAGACTGGCGGAGACACCCTCTGGGCTTCCGCATATGAGGTGAGTTTCGCATGTGGTGACACCGGCACTTCCGGAATTCCATGCTAACATCATGTAGGCTTATGACCGTCTCTCCCCTTCATTCCGCAAGACTCTTGAGGGCTTGACTGCCACTCATGACTCCCCCAGATTTGCTGAGGTCGCCGCCCGCGATGGCTTCCAGCTAAGAACCGACCGTGGTGCCCCTCAGAACTCTGGTCTCGACTTGGTTGCCGTTCACCCCGTCATTCGCACCAACCCTGTCACCGGATGGAAGGGTCTCTTTGTCAACAAGGGATTCACCCGCCGCATCAACGAGCTCACCAAGGACGAGTCCGACTATATGTTGGACTTCCTTTTCAAGCACGTCAGCGAGAACCACGATCTTCAGTGCCGGTGAGCAACCATCCCACTCGATTTCAAAGGATATAGATTTCTGACATGGCAATAGCTTGAAATGGATGGCGTATGAGAACGAGAATGCCCACGATGTCGCCATCTGGGATAACCGCAGTGCCTTCCACACTGCCACAGATGACTACTTTGACTTTGGCGGTATCCGCAGGGGAACCATGTTCGTTTCCCTAGGAGAGAAGCCCTACTTTGACCCCAACAGCAAATCCCGCCGTGTGGATTTGGGCCTCGGCCCCTTCTCAGGCCAATTCGAATGGCTGTAGATTGTTTGCCCCTGTCCCCCCCCCCCCGATTTAACCTCCGCGTGGGAGAGAAATTAGCGCTCATGGCCCTCAAGCTTGTTACGATTTCTTTGGATCCGTGTTGTCTTTTATTGTTAGTCTTTTTTCTTGGGATTGTTTGGAATCGGGTGCTTGGGGATTTGGCTTTCCTTTTTTGATGCTTTGAATGATAGCTTGATGAATATATTGGGATTATCACGAACGCTGAAGACCATTACGTGACAAATTGTGATATTTGCCTGGCTGGAGGAGTGTGAATAACATTTTTTTAAGTGACCCCATGATGATTATCGTTTGTGTGGCTTCTGGCAGGCTGGTCGGTCCCCGAATTTGCTTTTACTGAACCACTAGCCTTCCATTGAGATTTCTCGAACCGCTCTACTCTAAGTGTGCTCTACGGATACATCACTCTCCCTAAGACCGAGGAACCCGAACGTTGAGGGGGTGCAATTTTCTTCTCATATGGAGACGCGCCTACAGGCCGTAAGATTCTCTCTGATCCCGATGGTATATGTTGGTACTGGTACAGTACTATGCTTCTGGTCTGAGACGAGTTACTTGTATACACGGACCGCTTGGAACGTTGGTGTCTGTAAAAGTTTGTAGGGACTCAGTCACTCGGCTATGCTTGTCATCGTTAGCCGAACTCAGACAGTTCGTGATGGCTCAATCCTACTCCGCTGCCGTTGCAGCTCATGTGTCGCGTTACGCAATGCGCTCTCTTTGGGTTTTCGCAGAGTTTGGGCCCGGGTCCCCCGCATGTCTTGCCAAGCCCTGTCGCTCACTTCCCTCTCGGAACACACACTTCTACTGGTCGGGGGAGGGCACGGATACCGCAATGAAGCTGATCTAAGGGGAAATCGGGTGCCGGTAGGCGTTTCTCACTCCTTCTGTGGATGCTTCCAGCGGACCGCTACTTCCTAAGATCACACAACAAATTCCCCCTGATGACTGATGAGATCCCGGGATTTGGCGCGCGCGTGGCTATGAAACCGTGACACGCCATGGGCATTTGTTCTGGCCTTTATCTATGTTCACTTTGGCATCCGGGAAGTGGTTCGCCATTAGTAGGAGGACGACTTGCTGTCCTGGGCGAAGTGATAAAGAATTTGGACTCTCGGCGCACTCCAAAGAGAGTCGGGTCCCCTTCGATTCGAAAGGCTGGGAGTTTGCAAATATTTTGCACACGGTCAGCTTATTCGAGGCCAGTGAGCAGGGTACCGGTATGTGTTAGCCTACTATTTTGGCTCTGCTGAGTGCCTCTCATTCGGTGGGTCTTAGGGGGGTGAGTGGCAACTGCAGCAGGTAGTCGAGATAGAAATTCTGGATTCCCGTTGTCATGGGCTGAAGCGGAGGATTACCCTATCATGGCCCTGCAGGAGTGCGCCATATTCTCAGGGCCCCCGTTCAGTTTGGGATGACAAGAAAGGGGCAACCAAAAAATCGGGTGCATACGCCTAATCGCAGGCTGATGTTGAGACGGGCGATGGCACCCTGATCTAATTTACTTGAGAGTTTGCTCACAATCGCCCGACATCAATTCCGACAACACGATCCGAGAGCCCTCAACCATTGCCTCTCATCTCTCAACCCTCTCAGGGAAGAAGGGGGAGAATTGAAGGCGTTATCAAACCAACACTTTCCCGGGCTTTGCTAAGATAAATATTTGGGATCCTTGTTTCAGTTGACTGCATTTCGCGATTTATGCCATCTAATCATCTGCTCTACCTACCTATCTATCCGTTCGACCGTTGCTTGGTATAATACATCGGGCTGCAATGTTCAGCCCCTGCAAGTTGAAAGAGAAGGGAACCCTGTCTCCTGCAATTAACTGTGATGTTCTCACGTTCTCAAATGGAAAGATTGTCTGAGGGTTTTGCTATTTTTCTGCAACCCTCAAACAAGGTCAGATAATCCATTACCAAGGTCTATGACACTTGCCTTCTTTCCAACCTATCAAGGATAATCTAAAGTGTTGTTTGAAAAGCTCAATGCACTTTGGAAGAAAAAAACTACAAAAACTACAAAAACTGGGAAGACTAATAGTATGATATGGTGTTGAGTTTGTTGGGGCGCTGATACCAATTTTCCTGTGGAAAAATCTTGACAGAATCCGCATTAGTCATGGATCATCACTCTTCCATCAATATGTAATTTTGGGTTTGATTGACGTTGTCCCTAATTTTGAGGGATGAGCGGTCCAGGGACTACTAGTAGGATTCCGCAGCCAACTCTAGGACGACATGCGAGGTCCAAGCAATATAAGGTTCTTCTGGAAATCTCGAGCCATTGCCCGATGAACCGTTTTTCGAATGTGGAATTGCGATTCTTCATCAGGTCCACTAGGGAACCCGCTTATACCATCCCTTCAGCTTAGGCATCTCCCTTGTAACAATTTTTGTGAAACGCTAGTCCCGGCTAGCAGGTAACTTGGGGCAACTGGCTCAACATTAATAACCCCAGCTGACCAAGTACAAAGAGTCAGAAAGCATATTATTTATTAGGTCTGCGGCGAGACCTACCGGATACCTACACATCTATGACACCCCCGAAGGCTATTACATTCGTAGGGCTATTGGGGGGCAAAGACCCCAAAACCCGTTTCTTCCGGCTGTTCGTTGTTCGGTATGAGTTCGTTCGGCATCGAAGGTGGATGGGAACTGCAAAACCGTCGTCGTGGTGGCACGGTATTTACAATGTAACAGCCTCGGATGGGTTAGCTAGCGAGTGAATGAGATGGGCTCGCAGCGGAATTGAGGAGAGAATGGTGTTTGATTGCTGGGCTAAGCTGATGTAGGTACATATGTCGGCGAGAGCATTTCTTCTTGGGTAGCAGGTATGATACCCCCAGAGATTTTGGGGAAGCTGCAGGATTGATGGTAGAACGGATGGTATAATAGCCCCAGTATTGTAGTAGAATGCTGTACCGGGAGCAACAGGAAACGCACACGTGATGGAGGAACACCGAAATGTGGACGAGTGAACCCTCTAGGGCAGGGACGGATGTATCGGGTTACGCATGTAGAGCTTTCACTATCATACTTAAGGTGAACCGTGGCTAGCAACCTCCATAGTGAATATGCACCACAACATCCTCTCCTATCGCTATGCCTACACGATCGTGCCACCACCTCCGTCACCTGAGTGACAGCGCTTTTAGGGATAGGACATCGGGGTGCCGGTCCATGATGGCCTGAATATCTAGGAACTTTCATTGGCTCTAGCAAATGCCATGGGTAGGAGTGACATTCCATGATGCTTGATGTAAGAAGCTATTGCTAGTCCAGGAAAAAAGAGAGCACAGAAAACTCACTCCCACTTCCAGAGCAGCTGCGATACCCCCCCCCCCCCTTCAAGGTTAGGAAAGAGTTTGAAGTTCCGTGACGAGAAGGAGAAAACAGGAGACCGGAAACTAGAAACATTAATTCCCCAGAGAAAGAGTTCTTTTTTATATATATATCCTGTCTGTGGGAAGAAGGGCTGGGCAGAGATCTCCGGGGAAAATAATCACGGATTCTCCAATTATTCCTCCAAACTTTCCACTCCCCCCCCCGCAGCATTAAGATTTGACTATTCCTCGGAGTATACTCGATCGGAGATTTCCCACCATTGAGTTGATTCATTTCGGGCAAGCAGCACCCGGGCCAAAGCAGCGGACGCATTCGAAGGTATCGGAGAGGCTGAGAACTGGACTGGGTTGAGTCAGCACACTCCATTACGACGGTAGAGTACGAGGTATGTAGGTAAGGGAAAACTCACGTATCACCCTCAACACACTCGAATTCGTCCTCGCCCTCAATGCATTTTCCGCCCTCATATCCACCGTAGAAAAGGCAGACGTATCTGCTTGGGATCTTGGCACTATATCGCTCACCGTAAGCTATTTATTTGGGGTTTCCTCCTCCTGGCGGGGGGTAACTTTTCTTACCTATCGACCAAGTCTGAGCTAACAGCACCAAGATAGGTGTCTTCGCCGATGTTCACGGTGACCGGGTTTCCAGCAGCGGTGACACCCTCCCCAGCTTGGTAGTTGGGCAAGTTCCAAAGAGTGATGTTCAATTTCTGGGCCGCGGCGAGGCTGGAAGTGGCCAAAAAGATGGAGACGGCAACAAGAGCTGAGAATTGCATTTTTTTCAAACGAGATTCCGGAGCGTGCCAAAGCAAGAGGGCTTTCAGCGAGTGTGTATGTGGAAATGACTGTGGGTGTAGGGGGGTGAGGAAGGAAGTGAAGTTTAGGGAGAATGGAGTGCCCTTTATGCTGCTTTCTCGTGGGCGCTGAGGCGGTGGTTCCGAGAGCTAATTCAACCAAACGGAGAGCCTCTGCCCGGCTTCCGTTTGGCTGGTTGGCTCGGCTTGGTGGATCCTCCTGGCATCCGCGTGGTTAACTATTGGGGTTGTGAGGGCTCCCTGGTGGGTGATATTCTGCTTTTGGGATATATGGAATCATGGCGGATGTTTGGATTTTGGGGAAGATGGTAAACTACGGTAATTGGTCAGGAGGTAATATACCTCCCACCTCCCCCATCTTGCTAACCAACTCTATACAGCAACTCATCATTATAAATCCCCAAGGTAGAAAACACTCTATATCCTGGTATTAGCATTCTTGTAGCCCAGGATCTCATAAGCTCAGTATATTCAGCTCCAGCTCGCTCCTACTTCCCTTTCTGCTCTCATTTTCTGTGAGAGATATCGTGACAATGGAGGTGATATTCCTTTCAAGGTGACTTGGAATAGGTTCTCAATGTTTCGGCAGGCTAAGGCAAAGAGGGCTAGTACACTGCGGTAGCAGCAGAAATCTGTCAAAGTAATAGGTTGTTAAGCTTATCCAACCAATGCCAGATGGCGGTTGTCTATAAGGGTCTAGACCCCCGCTGCGGCTGGGCATTGGTATTTGTCCATTTGATGACTGAAAACCCACAAGGAAAGGAAAGAAGAAAAAAGAGGATGAGAGTGACCCTTCAATCTCCCCAAGATCAGTGAGCTGGTTCTGCCCCCATAAAGTACAGGCAGACATCGCCAAGAAGGAACCAAGTGTTACACGAACGAAAGGAGGAGAAAGGGAACTAAATTGTGAGTTTCCCCCTCTCCCCCCCTTTTTTAGCCTCTCAACCGGAGTATGTGACCACAACTACTTGTACTATGATCTATCCTTCACCCTTAAACCACTGACTTTGATGTCATATCGGCAGTGGGACCGTAGGAGAGTGGTTGTGAAACCTGTACTCGTACCTGCCATATGTGGCATAGGGGGTACTGTACTTGTGCGGGTAGGGTGAAATCTCGTACGACTATGCTCAAGGCCCCCTCTTCTTGGCCTCTAATCTCCCTATTTAGAGATAAGAGCCCCCGAAAAGGATTTAGTGCTTTCCTCACAACGCAGGGCATAAAGCGTGGTTAGCCTGTTGGCTCTCATTAACAGATGTTCCCAATTCTGGTAACCCCCTCAAAGTAGCTTTAATATGATCCTATGGGGCAATTCCAGCTGGTATGAGTAATCTGATAATAGAATACGGGAGATTTTACGGAGGCTGCGGTCAAGTATGCGGCCTTGGCAAGGGCCCGGACAAATTTCCTGACCACTTTGTGGCAACAAACTCGGGACGGGCAATGAATAAGGCCGGGAGCTGCTAAATCCGGAAGGTTTTCGTCGAGAGTGGGCAGCGATCTTGGGTTGTGGAGGATCTGAAAGAAGCTAGAGAGAGCAAGGAAGATAGCCGGATTGTTTTATGTTTTTGTTTTATAGTTACACGATCTCCTAGGGTGAATAATTTATGGTAAGAGTAGGATCCAGGACAAGGTTTGCAATTAGCCCGATGGACTTTAGAAATTGGGCGACAGGATCAATTCAATGCTAAAAGAAGTGAAAAAACTATGAAAAGAAGGGGGAAGCCACTCTAAATCCGACCATGGTAGTTGCCAATACATCTGGGGACGAAGAAAGGCTAGAACAAAATAGATGGTTATTATTTATTGCTGTGTACCATTAAGCTTAGAGAGCCTGATGGCTGTTAAGCTAGCCAATGCCACATATGGTTGCGAGAGTGTACAGTATGATACTGCTAGCATGCTAGATACTTCTGCTTCCATGGACCCAACCGGCCTCTGAAAAAATACACAAGTATATAGGCCCATGGGGTCATTGGAGCTTTAACTATCCTGCATACTTTCACTCCGAGATTCGTCAATTACCTGAACTTCCTAGTTGCTTACTAATCCCACTCCCTTACAAAATGTTTCAACTTTAGACTAAACCTCTATCACATCAGGACCAGAGCCTAACTTATATCACTGATCTAGGAGCAAGTCCTGATAGAGAAAATCAAAGAGTGTACGGTTTCACTCCTGAGAGAAAAGAAAAATGGTCAAATGGTGGTGGAGTGGTAGAGCCCTAAGGTGGAGCTACCTTTCGTGACAATTACCGGTATGCTATCATATGATAACTGCTGATCGGCACTATATTCTCGGAGCAAGCCAGTACCCTACGGCCCCTCTAAGCCCTCCTAATAATACGGTACTCATGAGTGTTCGCCAAGAATACCTTGGCGAGCCGAATATTTGGTGCCGACTCCAGCAACAACATATCAATAATTCAATACGGGTATGATATATTCGCAAAACTGGGGTATACCCAACTTGGTCTCCCCCCTCCCCATCCGCATTGCTTTCCATAGGACAAGCCAACCCAACCCAAACATCCGCCTATCCAACAGTGCATCCGGAAGTACCACCCGCCCGGCTAGTGATACAAGACCCAATAGCCCGGCGAGATCGCGGACAACCGCAGCCGAATAAATAAACCCACAACGGCCTGAATACCGCCTGGTGCCGACGACTTCCGGCAGCATATCGGCGGACGGAGGTATTCTTGGCGGAGATGAGCTCATATCGTTTCGCACATAACCGACTAAGCTTGCTATCGCGGTGCCCTCAAATTTGTTTCTTCTCTCAAATTCGGGTTATGGACTAAGTTGCGTAGGGAGGGCACAGTGCCAGATATGCCAGTAACAAATAGGGTAGAAATCACTCGACGGTCGATTTTGCCCCCCGCCTCCCCACCTGCTCGAGTGCAGGATTTTAAGTGGTTGTAATAGGGTATTCAGTAGCGCTTGATCTATATACCGGTATGTCGGCCGGTATGTCTGTACGTGACCGGCGTAGCCTGGAACCCGGATTGGAGGGGGGGGAACGAATTTGAGGATTCCGTGATATTAGTCTCACACACACCCAGAATCGGCCTCTGTGAGTGGTTAGCATCAACGACCATAACAAAAAACTTATTTCGGGGAATTTTTCCTTAGGAGACGCAACTTTACATTGATTTTTAACCTCTGGTATATAGTGGTGGTTTTGTTCTTGTTCTTGTTCTTGTTTAGATTTGGGATTTTATCGGCATGGGATTTCCTACATGCAAATAGGGTGGAACCCTCGAGGGGTACTTGCCGTGTATCTGAAAACCGTGCCACGGTTCTAACAAAAAAAAACTTTGCTAGTTGACAATCTTTACCTGGTACCAAATCATCTTTGCCTAAAGTTATCCCCGTTCGAAGTGCCCGGGATCATTCCCCGGGTTAACCTGCATTAACAGTTCACTTGCTCTCCAGCAGCCGGTATGATGTTGATGTTTGTGCGTATAATACCGCTTTCGGTAGTAATCCGCGAAAGACCTTTAACGATTCTAGCGATCACCAATAGCTCTATGAATCCTTGCGCCATGTTGGCAGGAGGCATATCTAAGGTATGATATGAACTTCAGTCTCTTCTCGCTCCTGATGAGTTTTTCAAGTCGTAGTAAAATAAATCCGCAGGTTTCGGAACTAAAGCGATCTTGGCAGGGGACAAAGCTACTAGGGAATATCAGAGAATTTGGGATTGTGGTATTATTCGGTGGGTACATCGGACGCAATGTCTGCTGAAAACCGCCCTGGTCACTAACTGGAGCTGGAACTGGTAGGGCAATAAGAATGTCCATAGCGATAGTGGTGAAACCTGGATTACTAAGTTGAGGTGAGGATATACGAGGATGCGGCCTGCAGCGCTGCCTATTCGTATCCATTCTGTGTTTGCCAGCATAGACATCGGGGGCTAAGTGCAGAGTCACTCTCCATGCGGCCATGATCTAGGAAATGACAGCAAAATGTCATAAAAAAGACTGACGTGAGTATGGAAATCAATAGTTGTAGACTATATTAAAGCTCGTCCCGGACAAACAAGGGTATCTTCACTGGAAGCTTCAACAGACCTGAAACCGTTGGTGATCGGACCTTTTTTCCCCGCGAAGGAGGTGAAATTAACAACTCGACCAGGTAAATATAACCGCCACAAACATGGTGATGAGGTAGAGATATACGTAGCAAGAGATAGAGTGGGTCCAAGTCCCCGGATAAACAAAACGACAGCGCACTGAGAAAAGAAAGGAAAAAAACCGAATACGCCTAATAAACCCAAGTGGTGCCAACTTCACCGGTCTCAGCATCCGCAGACTCCTTCTCAATTGCCTTAGCCTTTGCAGGTTTCTTGTCCTCCACTTGGATGTCCTCCCTGCCATTGAGATTGTTTCCGGCAAGACAGTCGTAATTGACCAATTCATGGACAATAGAGGCTTCGATAAGATCGGCGTATAACTTCTGGGCGACCTTTTTGGGGAAATTGACCTGACACGGTCAATAAATAACTGAAATTCAATGACTGATGCATATCTTACCTTATCACAGGTCTCCCCAACTTTGGTCAAGACGTCATCGACTCTCCATTGGTCTCTAACAGCCTCACGTTCAGGTTTGATACGAGCAGCGGCCTCAATGAAGCGCATACGCTCGCCTGGAAGTGTTAGCCGGCTTGTAGAGCTCGAGAGCTCGCCAGAGGGAGAAAAGTATACCAAGGAGAGTGACAATCTGACGGTCAAGATCATCAATGTTAATGCGGACCTCTGGCATAGTGGTCACGGTAGCTGGGTCGAGCGCAGTGTGAATGCTCTTGTTAACCATATTTGCAGATTTCTGTCTTTGGCGGTTTCTAGAGTTGGGGTTCTTGGGGGAAGTTTGTTAGATGGCGGAGAAAATGAAGCGAGAAATGTTTGGCCCAGGGAGTATCGAGGGAGTAGGCTAGCGGAGAGAGCAACGGTGGTAAAGCTAAGGCTCTGATCGGGTATACTAAGGCTCTATAAGTCGTAGGTTCAGCGGATGTGGGGGTTTTTATAGTCGATCTAAACTAAAGAGCGGGTGGGGAGCACGGATCCCGTATCACTTTTGCAAGTTTCAAGTTCGCGAACTGCGGCTTGGTGGGGCACCGCACACGATTCTTAGAACCACAACCCCGGTACAAGGGTCTTGAACCTATTAACCGGAACATACCGAGGTTTATTTGGCTGGTTAACCTTGGATAACTGTTCCATAACTTCTTGCAGACCCTGCACTCGAACTGTGGAATACCAATACTCAAGTACAAGATCAGTCAAACTACGGGTTTCTGTCCTTGAGCCCCTAATACAGCCACCTCAAAGACATGCTCCTGATTAATTCAGACAAGCCCTATAGAGGAGCAAGACGGCAATCAGTCCGGCTCGTTACCTCTGCTGCATTCTCCGAGAAACCAGAAAAGATTCACACTTGTGGTGGAAAATACTAGCAGATATAAGATGTTCTCTTTGCAATGCTTGCATCTTTAGCCCGCCTAGGACAAAGTGGGTCCAATATGTCAGATGGCTGGTGGCATTTCGGAGTGATGATTGCGTACCCAGTGCGTAACTGGCGGGGGGCTAGCAAATCCCAGGCTTAGGGTAGAAGCGGGTAATTTTAATTGGTCCTATAGTTTTAGATATCTTTGTATATTATATGCTCTGGCTTCGGCCAACGTTGGAGATAGAAAGAGGCCTTCTATCTGATGCTCAAGATGAATAATCCCTACAGTGGCAAAGGTGCGCAGCTCCCTCAATTTCGATAGATATCGTCTGGTCGGAACTCTTAGGGGGTTATCAGAGGTGGGGAAACACAGCCCTTGTATTAGTGGAGATATATATGGGATCGGCAGAGATAGTTTTCCGATTTGTACTAATCCACCCTAGCACTTCAAAGTGCTTGAAATGAACCATCTTCGCCATCCTCGTGACATCCGATCCCGGTGACAAGTTTCCGATAAGGGTTAGTGTTTTACTAACACGGTATAGGACCAGCCCACTAAACACATTGGATTCCATCAACTCTTTTTTTACAACTCTATGAACCTCCTAAAATGAACCTATCCTTGATTTCAAGGGATATTGTATTCGAGCAGTAGGGTAACCTAACAAGAATCACCAATTCTTGATCCCTGTAGGTCATAGGCCTAGTTTGGTTTTGTGTAAAGCGAAGACTGCAATGATATTGGTGTCAAATCTGTACTCGTCCCAGTCGAGAAGCACTGGTGCTGTACCTGGAAACAGGGGGGGTATATTTGTAGGGCACTCAGATGCCCAGATATTTTACCATATATTTCTCCAACCTCTGTTTCTGGGCACTTGCTTGGACAGGTAGCCTAAGAGGGTGTTAAGTTTGCTGGCTTAGTGTAACGGAATACTAACTACTGTTCTGTATCAGGGTGTGCCTAAAAGTTTTTCGAATTGTTGGGGCGGCGGTGGAGAAAACCCCGTCCACTGAGAGGTGGAGCAGGCATTGGGACAAACCAGAGGAGTTTTCGATACACTTACCCTTTACACACCTTACGTCGAGGGCGTGAAAGGACATTAGAGGCAGGTGCCTGGATTTCCCTCATCCACTGAGTTCCCAACATTTGAGATTAAAACCTCAATGTCTGCATTTCCGAAATCCCGGACTTGTTTAAAGTCATATAATGTGAACTCGCCTCATACGTCATAAGGGGAATAGGCTGCAGGGAACGAATACGGAGTGAAGCTCCGAGAATCGAGACCTGTAAGGGCATTATAGCCCACCGAGCTTCGCGATAGATAAAGGAAAATTCTCAACTCTGTATACCGGTATGTGGTGGAAAATAGCAAAAAAAAATGAGCTGTTAAGTACTAAGTTACGAAGCAGCAGGTATTACAAGTCCCTGGCATGAATGGACCGAACACCAAGGGCCTCCTTGGCAAAGGACTTTCAGCTTCCGGGACCCCGCCGGTATTCGGTCCATTCATGCCAGGGACTTGTACTATAGGAGGCAGCTGCAAGTACAGGGCCCGCGCTTCGATTACCGATATTCAAGTCCCTACCCTACCAGAATCGGGTTACCTTACTGGAGTGCATCAGGGAGTCCCAGCGGGCAGAGTGTTGATGATTTAGGTAAATTAGTGGTCCGCAACAAGCGTGACCAGAGAGGCGAACCTTCCATTGTTTAACAGGAGTCGGGGAAAGAACTATCCTTTTGATTGGTGTACAGTACTACAGTATTGAGCTAAGGCCCCTTACCGTACCTCATCTATCAATTATATCTCTTCAGTAGTGACCAAGGTAAGAGGAACAAAAATCCTATCAGGGTCATGTTTTTCAGGCATCGCTACTATGATATAGACTGACATTTTAAGCTAGCTATATACCCCTGGCCCTTGTGCAGGTGCCAAGGGGGATGTTTCCGAACGATGCAAGACAGGGATCATCTTGCTAGTTACATATCCCGGTCTTGCACGAAAGGGTCTCCCCGGGCATCATACCATGTTAGCCTTGTTAAATTCAGTATGAGGTGGCGTGAGGGAAATCACGAGATTTGGTGGTATTTTGTTTTTGTTGAATGCTTAGTGTGAACGTAATGTCGTGACTCCTGGACAGGTAAAATGGATTGTTGCATACAACCAAAAATCGGGCGGAGCCTGGGGATTTTGGCTCTCTGCAGTCCCAAGCTCGTCCTACGAACGTCCCGGCAATTTGAGTGCACGAGTACAGTACCCGACTACTGCACTCGAGTACGGTACAGGAGAGAACCGTTCGACTATCTTGGAAGCACCTAGGGACGCCTATCTGGTATTGTCATTCTCGGCAAACGCGTATCGGGCAACAAACAAGGAAATATTTACACACTTTCACTGGTCCTTTCATCCCTTGAATGAGACATAGGAATTGAAGAAGGGAAATGAAAAGAAAATGAAAAAAAAAGCCTGGGAAAATCAGAAATCACTTGCAGCACCGTATGTTGGCACTTTTCACAATTTTTCCTACAATTCTTTTGCAGGTTTTGAGCAACTTTCTAGGGTTCCTTAGCATATAAAACACCAACAGAACATCCCGTCTTTAACTGAGAGTTGATCAAAACACACATGAGTTTGATTGATTATTTATTCACTCTTTTTTCACTTTGTTCCCTTTTTTTTTGAAAATTTCTTTGGGCCTTTGTGATGGGCATAAGGCAAGGCCATTCTATGCAAAGGTATCACGTTTTTCAATGGTAGCCTTCCCGGGCGATGGCATCCGGAAGGTTTCGCTGCCAAGAGCCTGGCCCCGCAAACACGCCAAATTCATCATCGGGAACCTCTGCACTGAGCCGCAATAGGCCCAACGTGGTATCATGGGTTAACAAAATTACGAATACCAATTAATGAGATCCAACGGGCTCACATTAAATAAGCTATACCCCACCTGGAAAACACTTTTCCTTCTTGGGCTGTTTCGCCTTGGGTTGCGAGTGCCCGGGACCGGCTGCCCGCGGTGGGCCCCGCGAGTTCCCACTGCACTGAAAAGAATTGCTCGCTTCTCCTGTGCTTGCGTGCCGGGACTGAATCAATCCCTGACCCTTGGACAGCCGGTATGAGGCCTGTTCCGCAAATCGCAGGGTGCTTGGAAATTCGATATCTATCCGGGTGCAGTGGTACCGTACCGGTACTGTACTATGATGTCCAAATTGACACCTTTCTGCACGGATTTCGGCGCCAAGACATCTAGATACCTGTATAATACTAGTACTGTACTTGTACAGTACTCGAGCAGTTGATGAATTATCAAGCACCGGTAAATTTACCAGTCGTTGGCCATATCCCCGGGTCTAACGATCTTGGCACTCTAGTGACTAGCCCGGTATTGGCAACGCCACAATCCTGGTTAACCTCTTGGTCTGGTTGATGTATCACCATAGACCCGCCGGAGATACTCGAGCATGGACGAACATATGGGCAAGTGCCTTGCCCTGCTCGAGGCGGTGGTGCAAAGATGGCCTTCAGTACAAGTAGCGGAACCCGGGGAGTTCAGAAGGGGGGGAACTGAATCCGAGCTTCTGAAAATAGGGATTGAAGCGTATGTGTGTGTGTCATGTCTTAGTAAGCAAAAATGGCGAGAAATACAGTTTTTTGCTTGGCAGAATTGAACCTTGACACTTCGTATGGGAATTTCCACCATCGACTCAACGGTATGAGTATCTATTGCTCAAAAGCGGGGAAAGAAGAGTGCAATACCAGTGCTAGCTCCTTCTGCTACATTAGCTTCCTTTTCTCATCATTTTATTTCTTTCTCTGCTCCCGGCCTCCCCCCAAATATCATTGGTGTGGGAGAGGGTTCTACATAAAGTACCCTATCCCCTCGGTTCGAAAAAGCGCGTTTCGGGTTCTCTGGTCGTTTTTTCGTCCAACCCTTCCTCTTCGATGCGACATTGGCTGGAAGAATGCATTTTCGTCACAGCTGCTTGGCCGTTCTTTACTCGGCCCTTTAAAGAGTCTCCGGACGCGTTGCCTTTATTAGTACCACCTATCTTAGTGCGACCTCGTCCGGAGACTTTTTGAATGGCCGAGTGATAGAAAAGAGGATATCGTCCTGCTTCTATCCTGCACGCTCCACAATGCTAGTACGACAGACGTGGGGTACTGGTAATTCAGAGTATTGAGTCATCCGCAGTGAAAATTAGCTCAGTTCGACGATAGAATCTCACGTCAGAAGGGCACTTGTAGGGATAATCGTGCGAAACAGAACCTGGTCCTATTCAGCCCTTGGATTTCGTATTGCACTGATTCTGCGCACGGGAAACTCCCTTTTCAGAGGGCAATTGTTTCCTACCAATAGATATATATACCCCACCGTGCCGATGAATATCAATCAATCGATTGTGTGAGAAGCGATGGCCGACCTGAACGATTCTTACGCCTACACGTCCCCCCGCTTCCCAGCTTTTTACGATGCCTGGGTATTTGCTATGTTCGGCAACACCCTTTCAGAGACTTCCGTCTACCAAAAATACCTCCGCAGTCATTCCCACCGGCAGGTCATCCTTGATCTATGCACCGGCACCGGGCGAGTTGTGCGGACGCTCGGAGAGGACTCTTCTCACAAATCCTTGGAAGATGCAATTATCTACGGAATCGATCATGCGCCAGCGATGGTACAGCGTGCCCAGGCGACATGTACACCTACTCACCCAATGCAAGAGCTCAAGTGGAAGGTCGCCTCTGCAACAGACTTCTACGAAGCTCTCGACAGTGGCGACAAGGTTGATCTATTGATAAATAGTGCCGGGTCTATCTCACACCTTCCCCATCGCCGGGATGTACAGTTGTTTCTAGGCCAGGTCAAGAAGTCTCTTCGCCCGCAGACCGGGGTTGCACTGATTAGCGTGTTGACGGAGATGATGCATGGCCCCGAAGAGAAGGAGGGGCTTGGGGGGTCCGAAGACCCTATACAGGATGGCATGGGGGGGTTGGTTCTGCCTTGCGAGGACGATGGAGAGGGGTTATCGGGACATTGGCATAAATCGGCGACAAAGGTGACTTGGAATGAGGACAAGACCGTAAGAACGGATTCATTTTACGTAGAGCTGCATACAGGGAGTGACGGAACCGTGGCCTGGAGGGAAGATCTCAATTGGAGACTTGCGGTTTTTGACGAGAAGGCTTGGGCGGAGGATGTTGAGGGTGCTGGGTTGAAAGTTGTGGATATGATTCCAGAGGGAGACAGTTACCAGAGGTTTTATGTCCTGAATAACCCAGCTACTCAGCTTTGATAGGTCTATTTGTGATGAGGGAGGAGGATAATCAAAGGGCCTCAAGGAGAAGATGAGAACGGAATGTAAACTAGAAACCGAATAAGAGCAGGCACTTTGGTCTGCAAGAAATGACGTCAGCAGGCCTCGAACTTAAAGTTACCTTATAGTATCATAGAACGGATTTTCGCGAGCGGGGCTGCTGCCCAAGAAACCTTTGTTTGCGAAACCATCTCACCTCGAGCCCGACGCGTAATCACAATATCTCACTCATAGGACACAACCCTCATCAAATTTCCTCCTCGCAATTTCAAAATGTTTGCCTTTAAAATTTCTTTATCATTATCGACACCACCACACAACCACCCTACCACTAAAATCCATTCCCCGCCCCACCAACCATGTTCAACCGGTACAAAAAACCCCGGACAGGGGGTGCCTTGTCACCCTCACTCATCTCTGGCCCGATTCGGCAAACGACCGCTCAGATGTCCTTCCCCGCCTCAACCCCACTACCGCGTACACTTTCTCTCTCAAAGATCCCAGTACGCACCACGACCCTACGGAAATCTCGCCGCCCGCGTCCCAACAGTACCAGTCCTGCGAAACCCGGATATACATCCAGGTCAAATGCTCCTACTCCCGTTGGCTCACCGAAGAAAAAAACGTCCAAGGGCCATTCGAAGTTTAGTCTGTGGAGCAACGGTTCCCGCATTAACATATTTCACGCGGCGAGGGTGTCTGGTGAGCCGAAAAGGGTGAGCACAACCTGGAACCCTGCTGTATCTGGAGGTTGTGGGCAGCTGGCGCCAGCTGTGGCTAGTGCCGAGCGTTTTTCGTGGAATCCCCAGAGTCCTGTGTCACTGGCGTTGCCATCGCCCATGAGTGATACGAGTACGTATTCCGCAATGGCGGCAGAGATAATGGCCCTGAAAGCGGAGAACGAGATGCTGAGCAGAGAGATAGTGGCCGAAAGGAAGTTTTCGGGAATGCTGGTGGAGGTATTGAAGAGTTCCCACGAACGCGCTGGAAGGGTTAATCCCGCCCCCGGGGACATAGGAAGTGTGTATTACAGGGAGTTGAAGGATGAGCGTGGCGATCCACTAGTGCCTGTGGAGTACGCTACCGAGGGCTTAGCTGTTAATGGACTTGATTCCGAGTGGGAGGACGAAACTGAGGTTTTGGACGACTCTTGCTCTTAGGGGGGAGGATTTTTAGGGGGAGATTATTCGGTGGCGATTGCCCCGCCGGCGCACGTGAGCAGGAGGAGAGGGCTAAATGATGGGATGTGATCGTTACGGACATGTATGATAGCTACTAGGGGCTACGATTAGAAACGGTTATGGTGGAACCATTGGGGCTATGGACTGGAGTTTCTGGCCCAAGCATAGAAGATAGGCGCCATGCACTCGCGGTCAACCAAAAATCCGTTTTTCTAAGGAGACCAAACTTTCTCGAGGTGCTGCTCAAGAGCACTAGTATAATACCATAGTCACTGGTTTCTCAACCTCCCTTCCACATGTGCCCGATTTACCACTTCCTGGCGTTTTTCAATGGATAGCTAAATGCGCTGACAATTCCCAGTGGATAATTGCTTGTCCAGGAACACTGGTGAGGCGTCGTTCGATGTCTCTGACCCCTCTGAGGTGCCTGCATCATAATTTCCAAGAGGATGGAGTCCTTTCCATGGATTGTCACTCGTGTCGATCCCAAGGTTTGTGTTGTAAAATATCTTGACCGCAAGGTTCAAAAACCGATGTACCTTCTTTCTATTTCGTACTGGAACGGAGGACTAATATGCTACGTGAATTTAGCAGTCACACCGGAGAATCCAACTAATCCTAAGTAGACTATTTCCCTCGCAGGGCATACTAGTGAGACCCTCATCTCGGCCTCTAAACACTGAATGTGTACCATCAGATGACTGGGTCGGATCTGGAGAAGCCACGATTTCCAACTGTTTGATCCTGTCAATAAGGCGGCATCTGTAGGTTAAAAGACATATTTTAGATAATATTTAACTTTGTACAACCAGTAAAAAATAGAAACGGGAGATACTCTTGCTGCCCTGAAACAAAGTAAGATAAGAGTGCCCGCTGGCTTATCTCATCTGAGCTATATAAGGGCGTGGGGCTTAACCAGACCGTCGGACAGGAAATATCCACAGTTTTTAGGTAGTTCTAGAAACCAGAGCTTTACAGGAGCATTCACAATTGCCCGCAGTGCTAAGAGAGGCCTCGCGAGGGGGTTCCATGAAGATCTTGATACTGTGTGACCCCCCATCATCACTGTTTCCCAAGGTAGAAGAACCACATATCTTGTCGAGGATAGGCCCATCTCTAGAGCTCCGGTTACTGTATATGATATTATATCACTACAAAATGTAACACATTGGGCAATTCGTCTTGACTCTTATATCCGTTGCTCTGACAGTGTCTGAGCCACTTCTGCAGACCCGCCGCGAGGACCCGGATCTCAGTTATCCATAGTCAGTTGGGTGGCCCAATCGTAGCTTCCTTGGAGCCCCGGCCTCTTTCGCTGTTCACTTCTGCTGCGGAATTCTCCGGATTGCATCTACTGGTAATTTGATGCATGATAGGAGTACTCGAGTACCGGCAATGCATACACGATTTTTTCGCAGATCAGTCTTTCATTAGCTGATAACCTGCGGTATACATCCAAAGCCGGGGTAAACAATAGAGGGATTTCGGAGCACAAAGTTAGGGATTGCTATCTCTGTGGCAGCAGTGTTTACTATGGCAACAAACGAATTTGAAAAATAGGGATTTCGGAGATTCTGGAAGAGTTATCATATCATAGCTGTGATGTTTGCTTGTTGCAACTTGGGTTAAAATTTAGGGCAGGCTGCCATTGTTTACCTCACCAAAAATATCCGGCATCTTCTAGCTTAACTAAGCGAACTTTAAGCGTTATCTCTTAAGTGAGACCTAAGCCCTAACATGTGACTTGTCGCCGTCAACCAAGGCCACGGTGGCAGCACAGGTTGTGTGGCTGACGGAGGCCACTTTACCACACGGGCTCGCCAAGACATTTGTCGATTGAATCCGGTATAGCGAGCGAATGCGGGGGTTCTTTAAGTTCAAAGCCATAACAAACCCTTCCCGTAACCGACTTGAACAATACTCTGTTTCTTCTTCACCTCTTCTCTTCCCAAACTCAATTCATCACTCAAAGATGCCTCCAGCCCCAGGAAAAAGAAAGGGTCTCACCCCCATTCAGAAATGGGAGCTTTGTTTGCTGAGGGCTCAAAATCCTACCATGAAGCTTGGCGAGTTTGCGGAGCTTCCCGCCTGTCCTAGGAGACCAGACGGGAGGCCTTTGCCTATTTCAAGTATCTCGGATCACTTGAAGGGATGGGAGGAAAGGGTGAAGCATGGACCACCCGAAGGTGCGTAGTATCACCAGATTTTTATCCGGGCGGAAAAATAAATTCATCAAGAAACATCAGCTGGTTTGACAATTTAGTTGACATTCTTGCAGGGACCGATGCGAACAAAGTCAAAGGCCGATCCGCCATGTTTCCTATGTTTGAACACTTTCTCGTCAGTTGGATCGATGGAGCCGCCGCGGAACACGTTTACATCAACGACGACGCTATCCGCGAGCAGGGGAAAATAATTCAGAAACGCCTTACGGAGCTGCCCGGATTCAAGGAAAATTACGAGAGTTTTGACATGAGCTCGGGTTGGCTACAAGGATTTAAGCAAAGGCACAATGTTGTTCTCAAAAAAAAGAATAAAGACCTCGTCGATCCAGCCGAGATCCCCGGTCACCAGATGGGCATGACCATGCAATTAGAGAAGTTTGCTCCAAGGGACCGCTTCAATTGCAGCGACCTCAGGCTCGAACTCACCAGGCTCCCGGAAACCATTCCCGATAGAAGGAGAGTTACCGTTTTTCTCTGTGTGAACGCTGATGGATCGGAGAAACGGCGGGTGCTTGTAGTCAATAGAGTCGACACTCCGTTGTCATTCAGTCAGGAAAAGGTCAATCCAGCCAACCTTCCAGTAATCTATAGACACAGTCGGAGGCCTTGGTATCCTGGATTGTGGTACGACTTTCTCCGCACCTTCGACACGGAAATACGGGCGGAAAAGCGACACGCCGTCCTCCTGTGCCAAACTTCTCCTTCTTACCCTCCTCCCACTCAGCCTCCCCACTTCTACAAAGGGTCTCCGCCTCCGGTGCTAACGAACATTACTCTGATATTCCTCCCATCAAATCTTCCAATGAGCTTACAGCCCTTAGACCAGGGCATCATAGCTTGTTTCAAGGCAACCTACCGACGGATGTATGTTCAAGCACTGGCGCTCCATCGCACATTGACAGGTGCAGACCGTAGTAGGCTCACCCTCCTCGAATGCATCGGTATAATCGCCTCCGCGTGGCAAGCCATACCCCCTCGTACAATCCTTCGTTGCTGGCAGGCCTCTGGAATATGTCAAGATCTTATGCGCGAGGAAGTCGCTGAGGAATTTAAACCCGAGCGCTATATCCATGCCCAAGAATCGTGGTGCGGCCGCTGCGTCCGTCAAATCATGCCCCATACACACGGGGAAGCATTTCGCCTGTTTTGGCAACTGGACGAGAGTCTTCCTTCGGAAGGAACGGCTCCTGATGCCGTTAGACTTATTGATGAGGCTGTTGCGGCTGGAGTACTCGAGCACGGCCCCGATGGCATTAATCTGAACGATGTCGAGACCGGAGAGGGCGACCCAATGCCCGAGGAGATTATATCAAACCAGACGGCTATCAAATATCTCTCTCAGGTGAACCGGTATCTGCGTTCTCTGCCGGAAACTGAATTAAGAGTACCCCAAGGGCGCAGTATCCCCACCAGGGGCGCCATAGAGCACAATTCCAGAATTATCTCAGGAGTTTTTCAGTATGTGATTCCTCTCACCCCAGGATGTGACTGACTTTTATAGGCACATCGAGAATAGCAAGCCGAGTTCCAGAAGGGGATCTGCAAGGGTAGATACAGAGGGGCCCGAAAAAGAGTCACAGGAGCAATGGGATGCAGAAACTATAAGCCAAGTCTATCCGAGCCTCTTGATGTCTTGAATGTCATGCGGAGGAATACCGTAGAAACTCGAATAATTGGACCATGTTTTAGGACGTTGGACTTGCCTCTCCTAGTAAAGTCTGTGTTTTTTTACTTTTTCTTTTGTCTCGGGGGCCGTGTTTTCTGGTGTGTTCCCCCCCTTTTCCAGAGGAGAAAATTTCGGACTACATAAATTAGCACACGGTCCGACGATTCGAGTTTTTACGGGTAGGGCGGCCGATGCGGTACAGAGGGGTCCGAAAAAGTGTCACAGGAGCAATGGGATATAGAAACTATAAGCCAAATCTATCCGAGCCTCTTGATGTCCTGAATGTCATGCGGAGGAATACGGTAGGGCGGCCGATGCGGAATTGATGAAGGCATTTTCAGGCAATGTATGCGCACCAAGGCTGCCCAGTCTTCTAAAAGTAAAAGCAAAAGTATTTGACATGACGCTGTTTAATTCACTGTTTCTCCATGTAATGTACACAATAACTATCTTCCAGAGCGTGATCGATATCGCCAAAGTGCCGCGAGAAGCCACCCCGGTAACGTGGGCGCTCTTATAGATTCCCATATCTGCCCGGGTCTGCGGATCATAAATTGATGGGGAATACTCAGCAGAAGTCTGGGGACGGAACCGAACGGGACGGTGTCTGAGTAGCCCCGGCGGTAAAGTTAATTAGGAAAACATGAATACCTTTTGTGCTCCGGCCGGAGCGATAGGGGCTGACAGAAATGCAAGGGTTTGCTGGAGCACATAAGTTAGTTCTTGAGAAAAGGGTAGAAACTTGTTTTTTGATAATGGCAAGCCCAGCCTCGGTTAAAGCAGAAAACTGGCATTTGCTGGTGAGAAAAATCCCAATATTAATTTTTATAAAAAAGAACATATCTATCTGCGAGAGGATTGGTGGCTTCATGAAAGTCCAGGCAGCCAGGAGTGTTTATTTCTCCGCAAAAACTGGCTCACAAGAACATCAGTAGGGTGAGGGCTAGGTTCATCCGTGTTTTTTTTTAAAGCTACATACCGTAGCTTACCCATTCCCTACCCTTATAAAGTTCAATTGAGGTTAGCTATCATATTCCCTTATGTAATACGGTTCAACTCTCGATGTATGATATGATATAATGCTGTATATTGGCCTACGATTCACATCACAAGGGCCTCAGCCCGCGTTTTCGTCGGTAGGTGCTAAGACGTGATATGGCGACTGGCTAAGAGAACCGAAGAGTGTTTAAAGAAAGCTTAGGTCGTCCATCACATATACTGGCTCTCGCAATGCTCACAAGGTTCTGGGGGGCTTGATTAATAGTTCCTTGGGGCTGTTCGTGCAGTCCAGTGGCAGGGGACACACTTCCAGGAAGAGTGTGGCCGAACAATAAACAAAGTCGGAGGATTGCGTATAACCTACTTGTGCTTCTTTGTTCGTGGAAATCTATTGTATAAGTTGGAGCAGGATATGAGGTTCAAACAGATTTTGTGTTACACTTTTTCTGATGCTGTGCATTGTTTCTAAGCCTTTGCTGTGTTGGTTAGTTGTCAAAAGTATTATTTTAGAATATGGCTCAACCCGTCTGGGGGTTCTCGAAATGCCTTAAAAGGTCCAGTCTCTGCTCACGGGAAGATCACCCTCCCAGGCACAGAGCACTGCCCAGGGCAGTGGTCACGAATTCGATCGGTGCCACGATTATAGGTCTCTGAGCTTATTTTCGCAAGCCGCTTATTATTGGAGTCTTGATTCGCTTTTTGTATTGTTGGATTTGAACCTTGAGTAGATCATTCCTCCACTTAGAATATTTCTTCTTCTAGCCCAATCCCACATAAGTACGGTATACGTCTAAGCAGTGACAGGTACTTCCCCGTCCCCCCCAGCTATGTTCTGCAGTAAGTAAGTATTACTGGCAAGCTCCTGGCACTAGCCTTTCCAAGCTCCCATCCTGCCGCCAAAAACACACTCCCGAAAGCTAATCTATGGACCGGGAGCCACAGTTAGCTCGTTGGGGGCGTACGAGGTGCAAAATCACTCGTATTGATACTGTACACCTCACATCGCACCCTTTTTCCTCTGCTTGACGTGTGGATCTAGAACCCATAGCAGTCCTTCTGAACCTTTTAAGGTTATCTCTGAAACCTAAAACTCAAAACATTTAGCCCTAGATTGCCTGCGGGTGCAACCGCTGCCATATTGAGATGGCCGGCTTTGTTCCTCCCCTGCTGAAGTCATCCATCATACCTAAACAAAGCTCGCCTACCTAGGGGCTAGCATCCGTCCCACTTGACTCCGTTATACCACACGTGTAGTAAAAACTCAGCATAACTTTCCCCTCTTCCGAGTTGTTGTGTGTTGCCTGGGTTGTCCGTATAGTAGAGCACTAGAGGGATTAGTTAAAGTTAAGCCCGTCTTGTGTTACTGTATTGTGCTTGTAGTTGAAATCCCACGCCACAGCAGCCATGGCAAACTTATAGAGAAAGGGGGGAAAGCATTCTTAAATGGAGTTTCTTATTCGAAGTTGCCTGTGTAAGCACACTCTTAGGCATTGTTGGAGTATGTATATATAGGCCTCTCACTCACCGCCTAATGGGCTCTTTACTAGATTGCAGCTCATTAAACCAAGACATTCCTTCATTTTGATTCGATCGCAAGTCCTTTTCGCGTTGGCTTTCGCAGCCCTAGAGCTACTAGTTTACAGACGTAACAAAGCTCCCCCTACGAACGGGACCCTATATCGGGGCAATTGCGAATGGGCCCTTGAGGGTTGCTACAACGAGTCCTCGACTGGCTGAATCCTTCAATATGTCAATTCAGACAAGTCGCTCACTGTGGAACAGTGCTTTCAGAAATGTGCTGTTTTCGATTATGCTCTGGTTCGAGTATAACTTAGGAGCCAGTGTTGGTGCAGGAATACAGTGAATCCTGCTGCGATTCAGTTCACTAGTGAAGGGACTGACTGCAGACTTGCCTGCACTGGCAATGCGGGTCATCTCTGTGGCGAGCAGTCTAAGTATATATCTTCATCTAGATAAGTTAATAACTGCTAATAGTTTTGCTCCCGGGGTTTGTTGTATAAGAGAAACCCGGCTGGCTGTTATTCTACCACAGGCCCAACTACCACCCCAACAGATGCCTCGACTTGTGTTGGGGCCACCGTCACTGCCACAGGCCCTGTAACAGTCGATAATCCAGTCACTGTTCCAACTACCTTTACGGTCACTAATACTGTCACTTCTGAAACAACTGTCTATAATACCATCACTCTCACTAATGATATGCCTACCACTGTCATCGAGACTCTTGCGCTTTCAACTGTCACACACACACTACTCAGGTAGATAATCCGATTACTGCCATGGAGACTGCCGCTCCATCCACTGTCACTCAGACAACCCAAGTAGACAAGCCCATCACTGTCACCGAGACCTCTGACCCTCTCACTATTACCACAACCCAGGTGTCCCGAACAACCGGTATCGTGAGGGAGAACCCAAACGCAGTGACGATTACAACAACCCTCAATTACCCATACCCGACAACTGTGGTAGTAGCCAAGAGCCTGTCTGTAAGCACAACAACCACCACACCGTCCACACGACCGTCTCGAACTGTGGCCCTCAACTACAACCAAAAAGCCCAGCCCAACCTGCACCCCAGCTCCCCGATCTAAAAACCCCTTGTGGGAGCAATCCGGGGGTTGGGATTACGACTCCGATGGATATAATTCCATAGCGGACAACTACTCCGCCTCCTCCTCCTTCGCTCACTCTGGCACACATGTCTACCGTGAGCGTATGAACAAAGATGGACACTGGGCAACGGCAAACCAATTCGTCACCCTCTGCCCATCGACAAAGTACACATTGAACGTGTGGACCAAGAAGCCTGCTCAGAGCAGTGAGTGCGTTGCGACATCCTGTGTTATGACCAGAAGGCCACTGTTACCCCTAATACCAATAACACCAGCTAGGTAGCGAGTACTAGAAACTTTGACTCTAGGGACGGCGGAAAGGTGAGTGTTATGGTTAAGATTGTTTGTCAGGGGGATTGTGGAAACGGTTATAATGAGATGTTTGTTGATAATACCATTACGCCAGTTTGTGGCAAGCTATGTGGAAGGGAGAATGTTTTCGGAAGGCGTGATCTTGATCTTTTGTTAGCTTATACAGGTATTAATGGATTGAAGAGTGAGTAATGGAGATCTGACTATATCTGATGGAACCTTCTGTACCCCCAGCATTATTCGATCATGGATAGTCTGGACCTGGGCTCCCGGGCTGGAGTCTTCACGATATGATTTCCTTCGCAAATTCAATGCGGTCGTTTGGTGTGCAGAGAGAGGCCAAAACTCACCAAAATTGAGGGGCTCGAGCAGACATATTTCCACAGATTTCTTGAGTATAGTCTTGGAAAAAAAAATTGAATAAAATTTAGCACGTTTGAAGTATAATATCCGTTTATCTCAGGCTTTCGCCTGGAGTTCACATGAGTTGTAGGCACATAAATTAAGCACTTGTAAGATGTGTTGAAATGTATCATATATTTCCCACACAAAAACTGGGTTTGGCATGTATAATACCTTGAGGGAAAGGGTGTTCCACTCCTCGCTGCCCGAGGAGAAGGGAAGGTGAAAATCTCACACCTCTCTGCGCAGGTGACATTATAGGGAATTACTTTTTCAATTTTTTCCATGTTGTTTCCGTCCATGGTGGTTCGGTAGCGATAGCTCGAGAGTTCGTTTTTGGTGTGTTTTGGCTCCTGCCTGTGTTATAATATAGACCAAGAGTTACTCCCACTGATTGTTTTATTGTTGTCTGTACCTGCTCGTTATTCTGTGCTATGTGGATTTCCCTTAGTATAGGAATGCATATGTATGTGGTACTCGTACATATGCATTCCTGCACTTCAGCCATCGCCTTGCGTTTCTATATGGGCCTCCTTTCCCCCCCCTTCCTTTTCTAATTAGCGGATCTTACTGTCACGCTTCAGATTCGGTAAGAGCTATTCGCTAAACCTCTGTCATTCGTGTTCTCTGACATATTGTAATCCTAAGAGTCTGGTACCAACAAATCCCTACTGATTGTGGCACGAGTGATTCTTTATGATCGCCCGGAAGATCAGTTTAGTACTGGCATTGTGTGCTCGAGGAATTTTCCAACACACACTACTATAGCAATTCTGAGAGTGATGTGGTGAAGGAGATCGTTGGCCAATACCTATTCAAGGCTAAATTGCTTACCTCACTGGGGCACCAAACAGCGGGACACCGGGGCGTAGTGTACTCTTCAGGAGATTGGGGATTTCCTCTTTCTTTCCCCTCTTCTGTGTGAAGTTTTAGGGCGAATAGGTGACTTCCGTTGTATTCACTTCCGTACAGGAGCAACGGGAGAGACAGAACAGATTTGTATCTAAAGAGTGAACGAAGAAGTAGCCGATATGAATGGGAGTTCCCGTGAAAAGAAATGCAAACAGTAGAGTCTCTTATAGAGACAGAGTCGGCCAAAAATCATAGAGACAGAAAAGGAAAGAACCGAATGAAAAGTAGGAAATCCTCCACTGTCTCATATCTCGAACAATACAGATGCATAAAGGGTGTCATAATAGGTAGCTAGTGCTAGTCTGTTCCATCTCCAACATCCTGTGTTTCCGCTATATAAGTCAAAAATAGAAAAGAGTTTTCCAAACACCGGGTGATTCCAGTGAGAGTGCGAAACACTAGGCCAGCAGTAGTAGGTTTCAACATTCTGTTTCATAGTTTTCATCGATAGAACTTTCCTCGACCCTAGCTGATTTTCCTTATCTGAGTGATCTACATACATGACCGCTTTTACCTGTTGAGCTCCTTCACCAGGACCACTTATCCTAGGTCAAGCAGTTACTGTACTACCTGCCAGGTATCTGAGAACCGTGACCTAAATAAATTGTCACTACGAAACGAGCGTCTTGGTCCGGAAGATCCTCTAGCGATACTCGCCCCCCCCCACTATAAGTTCCCCCTAAATAGGGATTGAAGAAACATATGGCAAAATATCTGTGCCTACCTGAGTGCTCATACAAAACATACCCCCGCTTATTGGATCCCTACGCCCAGGGGCGAGTGCCTGGAGAGAGATCAAACCTGTGGGCGGCGACGAATACTAGCGAACTCTAACACCGCAGCAATGTCTCTACAGACTGTAAAACTAAGAAGAAGAGGCTGAGGGGGTCAGGGAAACCCGAATAAAACAGTTGGACTGATCCTGCAGTTTTCTATTCATGTAGGGCTTGTTCTAATCGGTGCGTGTTCGGTTGGAGCTTGTGGACTCTTGGTCTCGGTCCAAGCACAGTACGTCCCTCGGCTGCCACCAAAACCAGAAGAAATATCTGTCATATCCTACCAAACCTGACACATCTGGACTGTCGAACCACTCTAAAACTCCCTAAAAAGAAAACAGCTTCCAGAACCATCTCCTCGCGACCCCCCGGCACACACAGGGAGCGGATTTTTCGTGTCTTATCCCGTCTGTTTACCCAATCATCATTGAACGAAACGAAATCCCCCGTGTTGGTCCATAAGTTCTCGAACCATTCGTAGTCCCGCTACCCTCACTGATTTCCCTCGCGAAACATTGGCCTCCCCATTTGTCGTAGGACCCAAGGCACCCTCTCTTAGCCGGTATTGAGGGAAATTACGAGCTCGACGGGGTTTTTGCTAGATTTTCTCCAAGCATCAACACTTTGCCGTAGGATCGGGAACATACGGCACTCCATTGATCACAGCCAAGTGAAAAAGACTTCAGAAAACTCCATTCTCCTCCGGAAACACCTTCCAGATCAGCTATCCATGTCCCCCTACTGACGTTGCGCTCCTCCCCCTGTAGCACGGTATCTGCCTCTACTTGAGCACTGCGGGGGGTTCAAGCTAATACCAGTACCTTACCCTCCCACAAATGGAGGTCCCGGATCTCGGGGGGGAACCACCAGACCGTAGGTTTTCTTTCTATCATAAGGGCAAACTCTTGGAATTAACCCAAACAATCCAAAAGGACCATCGTATACTTTAAGAGGTCAAATAAGATAACTACTCTTACTAGGGTACTCGCCCTCTCTAGTGGCTAGTGATACTGGCGAGGAAGTGAGCTTTGTGGCTGCAACTACTCGCGCCGAGAATAAGTCCCCAGACAACGGGCACCACAATTCCCCCCCGATTCAACGATCACCATCACTACCGGTAGGACGCCAATCACACCCACAACTATAACCACAACTCACTAATACCATACTGAAAATACAGGCTACCCATGTGGTTGTCACAGTTGTCGTTGTCATAGGGTTGAAGTTTGCGGGGTATTGCAGTTGCGCCTGGTGTGCGGGGACTAATTCTCGGCGCGAGTATGTTGGGCAACTAATCATAGCTATTAAAATATATTACGTGAGCGCCTCTCAGGGCGTGCCATTGGTCGTGGTTCTTATCATGGCTACCGGTAGCCCCCGCTACTCCAAAGAATTCTTGTTGGAATATGTTACGGTTACCCCTCCTGGGACCGGGAGTCCAGATACTGGGCAATGCAAGTAGAAGCCATCGGGGAAGCGAATTTGGCAATGGAACCCCCCTCAAAGGCCCCAGGGATTTAAACAAATTTCTAAGTAATTGAGACGCTGCAAGCCGACATAACCTCAGAATTTCGATAGATTCTCTTGCTCCGTTGGTCTCTCATGCTGACGAGCGTGTTGGAGGACCCGGGTTATTTGTCTCACCAAGAGGTAGCTGTGGGAGATGTTATTATACGTACAGTACAGTACGTGTATGTCTTCCAAGCCTCAGAGCGCCTTGAACATTGCCGTGGTCACATACCAATATCGTGCCTCTAAGCTTGTGGCATTAAATTCTTAGACGCAGCGCGCCCAAGCCGCGTCCAGCCGCGCTGCGAACCCAATGCTTGGCGTTTCCACAACAAAGGGCCTCTTTCGTCGCAAAGAGTCACTTCAACTCTGCAGAAGACCCGTGATCCCCTAATTGCAAACCTACCCCGAAGCCTACAGTAGCGAAACATCTAACCTAAGTCCCGCGATCGAAAAAAACTTATAATGGCCCTAAGGACTAAGAATCGAAAAGCTCTTGCAGATATAGGAAACATTCCTAGCCTCGTGCCAGCAAATTTCACAGAGAGAAAAAGCGGTATCAAAACCTCAACCAGGGAGCGCAGGAGGCTAACGGAAATTGGACCCGGCGACGGAGTCTCTATGGGTGAATTATCGGTCGCGATCAAGAAAGAGGAGGATACCAAAGAATACACCATAGTGCGAAGAAGCCTTAGACTTCAGACTGAGACGCTTCAGCTTGGAGAAGGCACCACAACATCAATTATATCAACCACGGCGGTGACGCTCAGAAAGCCGAAGGGAGTAGAGAAGAAAGTAAGGAAGAAAACCGTTGAGAGAATTGAGGGAAAGAAGAGCAAAAGGATTCCAGCGGGGGTATCTGGACGAGCATGGCCGCCACTTACCGCCGAAAGGTTTGGAATAGTACAGGAGGAGCTGGCGCATAATCCGGTTCGTTTTCTTCCCTGCTCCTGTGCGGTTGTGTTATGACGAGACTAAAAACAGCCGCAGTTCCATCTCATAGTCTCCACAATATTCCTAAACCGGACCCGCGGATGTATAGTCCTTAGCCCTTCAGAACATTCCCGTCAGATACTAATGCACCACAGCCGTCGCAAAACCATTCCTCTGGCGGTGCCTCCAAACTTGGCCTACTCCCGAAAAACTCTCGGAAGCATCCCTCCCTGAATTGGCTGCCCTCCTGCAACCCTTAGGCCTCCATAACATTCGCGCAGCGCGCCTAGTCTCCCTCGCAAACACCTGGATTACCCACCCCCCAATTCCATTCCAGGGTACGGTAAAATATAACTACCCAGCCCGGGATACAATACCATTCCCACTCCCAGAGCACGACGGGCCAAAATGGGGCGTTGAGCAAAATTACCGATGGGAAATCGGACATTTGCCTGGTGTGGGCGCATATGCATTGGATAGCTGGAGGATTTTCTGCTGCGACGAGTTTAGAGGGAATGAAGATAGAGATGAGTGGAAGAGAGTTGTGCCGAAGGATAAGGAGTTGAGGGCTTATTGTCGGTGGAGGTGGGCGAAGGAGGGAATTCGGTGGAGAGAGGAGGCTGATGACCTTGTGGAGGTTGAGGGGAGGGACTGCTTTAGGGAGGGGATTGATGACGATAGCTAAGGATCTAGAGGTACTGTGTTTGTATATTTTTTGTCTGATCGGGCACCCCAATTCTTGCCATGTGTTGGCCTAGATTTAACAATACTTTTGCCTTTAGACTAGCTACGAGTGCGGGCAACCGAAAAATTACGCGATATGACATGCAAACGCCTTGTAGTATAGGGCGATTCTAGCGCATTACAGAACCTTCAGAGGGCTCCATCCCACAATCCGCCCGTTACAGCAGACCTACCCACATCCCTGGGAATAGATTCATACCCTTGTGTCATGGTTTTATTAAACCGGAGCACCTACTTTCTCGCAGGCATAATATCAGAAACGGGAGGAATACTTATGCTCTAGGTAGCGGGTCACATGCTAAGCTTACTCCCTCGTATAAATCGGATTTAAGTAAACACTAGCCTAGCCTAGCTTATAAACTTCAACCATAAACATTGGCCCTCTTCGTGGAAATTCTCTCCAGAATGTCAACTGACAAAGAAACGAGTTGGTATCATATATGATAGCAATTTAGGCCTATAAATCCAGAACACTCTACCATCGACAAGACCTGAATATTAGAGAGTTTATGCTAAGCACCCAGGCGGCAGTAAGCCAAAAGTAAGCCCTGATGGAAGAATAAATTTGCATAGGGTATTAATTGTTCTGACTCAAGTAGACATGGAAATTGAACAGATAACTATCAGCTATCAAATGTCCAATCATATACAAGGTCTCTATTGACACTACTGCCAATCAGTATTGCAAAATGATATTATATTAAAATTTTAAGAAGTTCTATGTTAAGACCTTATTCACTTGATACCCTAATACCGTACTTGTAGCTCAAACCTGGCTTCCCCAAGCCGGGTAACATACCGACCTTGACCTGCTCTCTAGAGCCGCACATGATGACCTCATGCACATTCTACTCGTACACCTGCCCTGAATCACTGACCTAAGAAAGCATCTACGACCCAAAGCTTTCGAAGGTATCAATCGCGCTGGCTCCTCATCGGCCATTCCGCCAATCTTCGCTCCCTACGGTTGCGCATTCACTCATCCCTCTCCCTTCTCACCTTCCTCCTCTACCCCGGCATCCGAGTTCGACTACAAAACCGCATCTACAAGCTTATCACTGCCGCCTCGAGCTTTCGACGTTGGGGCTCCCCTGTTGGCCGCGCCAGCCTTCGAAAACTATTCGCTAAGAGGGGGCGCTTCGCGCGAAAAGGGCAGGCTATTGGGAAGGGGGCCACGCCAAAAACAAGGTTAGCTTCACCGTGTACCTCTGGGTCCATGCAATCTCAAGAAAGAGCTGGAAATAGCTGGGGGAGCTATTATAGGTCAATCGCTGGACTGGCAGATCCCCCGGAGGATAGCGGGCGGGAAAAGGGAGGAGGGCGCCGGAAAAGAATTACCGATTTTCTGAAAACCGCAAACGAACTAAGACAGAGCTACGCAGCGGGGTATACGAATAGGTCTGTGGAGCTGGAAAATGAACATGTGGACAGTTCTGGGGAGCAGGGGGATTGGCCCGATATAGATGTTATGAAAAGTGGCGATGAAGAGCTAGTCCTATTCCCATGTTATGCTAGAGAACGGCCACCAGGTCCGCAGGGAAAGCCATCCTTTCAGATGAACCCAGGGAGAGAAGAGGATTGGTGGGGCGAAGAGGAAGCTGCCGAAAAGGATGATAATGTTGTCGATGTCGATGTTCGTGGATGGCTCTTTTCTCCCCACTCTGGCCCATTAAGCAGAAAAAACCGCTATCTGATCTGGGTTGCCCGACAGCTATGCGGTCTTCCTGCCCAGGCTCCCCAAGCAGTTGGGCCCCCACCCCCGGAAGCAGAGGCTGCAAGTAAGGCTGCCGCATCTATAGAGACTAAAGGTACAGCCCGAGCAGCGAGCTCAAGCGTTGAACCACTAGTAGATCTCAAACGCACCGAATCAGCACCTGCCCTCAGCACAAACCTGTCTCCCTCAAGTACACAAGCTGAAGCTCAGCTTGATACTAGTGTGGCACATGATGCCCTGATGTCCCGATTGGCTCCATTCATGCATCGTCCCATCGCTTCGGCGCCAGTCACCATCTTTTTCTATAATTCCAAAATGTCACAATCCCGTACCCTCCGAACATCCGATGCCGGCCATTTCTTCGCCCGGGTAGCACTTCCTTTCATGCCCACTCATGTTAGGGTCCTTGCATCAGAGACCCTCTCTGCTAATGAAACAATTGTACTTCACCGCGCGGAAGGCTTCTCCGTCATCTCCGACATTGACGACACAGTAAAGCACTCTGCTGTTTCGATGGGCGCTCGTGAAATATTTCGTAATACATTTACAGCTCCACTATCTAGTCTCACTATTCAAGGTGTCGCGGGCTGGTATTCGAAGCTTGCAGAGGAACCCTATAACGCCAACTTCCACTACATTTCCAACAGCCCTTGGCAACTGTACCCCGTTCTCAAAGAGTTTTTCCAAGAAGCTGGCTTGCCACCAGGGAGTATGCATCTAAAGCAATACTCGGGAATGCTACAGGGTATTTTTGAGCCTGTTGCCGAACGAAAGAAAGTCACCGTGGAGAGAGTTATCCGGGACTTCCCAAACCGAAAATGGGTGCTTGTTGGTGATTCGGGGGAGGCAGACTTAGAGGTTTACACAGAGGTCGTCCAGAAGTTCCCTGGGAAAGTGCTCGGTGTTTTCATCCGGGATGTTACGAGTACCGATGAAGGAAAAGGCTTCTTCGACGCCAATGGTTCTGGGGGCGCTAGGCCGGAGCTTTTAGTTGAGAACAAACCCCACCTAGGAAAGCCCCCACCTCCGCCTCCTCCTCCAGGAAGAGCAGCTACTTCTTCGATACCGGAGGGTGACTTACTTGGATTCAATGATCCACCCCCGATTCCCCATTCTGAGTCTCCAGCCCCTATCAACGGCCATAGGGCACCTCCACCTCGCCCTCCAAAGCCTCGTGAGCTCCGAGGGGCACCAAGAACCTCCTCTTCGCCTTCCTCACCGCCTACTACATATACCAAGGTCCCACGGACGCCATCAACCCCACCGCCACCGCCATTGTTGCCTCGTCGAACAACAACCGCTCTTGAGTATCAAGCAACATCCCCCTCTCCTATCCAGGCACAAGAGACCCTTCTAAGCAAGAAGGAAGGGCTATGGAGAAGGCGATGGGAGCGAGCACAAGATATTTGTGAGGGGCACGGGGTGACCTTGAGGCGATGGAAAGTTGGAAGCGATGTTGAAGCGGAATGCCGAGCGGTGGTGGAGGAAGGCCTTTGGGGAAGATAGTTTTGGAAAATTATTTTATCACTTAATTCATCCCTCTATTTCCTCCTCTGTTCTCCCCGAGTATTGAACTGTCTTTTCTTAGCTTGACTTTTTCTTTGGCTAGCTCAGGATCCGATTGCGAATGGGTTAGAATGGGCTAGAACGACCTGAGAATGGTCCAAATCGCAAATGCTGTTTGTTTTTTACTACTCAATTGACCATGGTACGCTCATGGGATCCCGGCGTGTCCTTGAAGATGCACATCCGTCCTTTTCATCTCTACCGACAACGTTAACCATTTGTAGCGCCTCTGGGTATTTCCTCGGATTCATTATCAGGTCTAATACTTTGACCCTATCTGCCCCACCCCATTGGACTCAACTACAACCAAGTGGTTGGTTTTCCAGCGGAAAAGAAGAAACAGGAGGGGGAGCCTTTGCTGATGCTTTATTTCAAGTTCACATATCTCCTCCATAGGGACTAATGGAACACCTCACGGAACCCCTCCGCCGAATCCGTGTCTATGTCTATCGTCGCTGGAATAAACTTGAATTGCTCCAGGATACTTGATTCCCGGACTCTAGTAACCAAAGGCCCTACCTTCACGGGGCGCGTCTTATCGATTCCCGCCCGGGAACACCACACCTGCACCGGTCGGTTCTTGTCTTATCCTAGGTCCCTACCACTACGCCCTCTCCGACCCTATCTTAGCCTACCGTATATTCCCTCGAAAAACTAACCTCCATATACGAGGACATAAATTTGAACTAAGCCCGAAGGTTAGTCAAGGCAATGCACAAGTCTAGCCTCGGCAGCTCGTTAAAACATCGGGTGGCAAACTATGCGATCCAGTATCCAGACAAGTGGCGATATATGAAAGACATAAAAGATCGCATACCTGTGAAAACCATATATAGATTTAGGTTAGGAAGGGTTAGAAAATATATTTGACCTCATACCTGAAGCGGCTAGCTATGCCTAGTATGGTTCAAGACGTCTATACTGTACACCAAGGGGTTTGTTACGGGGGACGGCTTGGCATAAAAAATCATGTACCTCAGTTCAATTCCCATTCAGATCATAGTTTTTATAATAATGTATAAGCCACAATATATATATATTTTGAGAATAGATAAATCATGTAAATAATGAAATGAAATAAGTTGAAAATAGGCATATTGATTAGTATGATGCATAATATTTATTAAAATTAGGAGATCAAGATAAAAAAACAACAAATCATACCGTAAAGTATCTGACCTTTAGATTTATTTTCGTTTTTAGTTTGCTTGTCTTTCTACAATTCAATTTCTCTATTTTCCTGGTAATTAGTACTTTAGATAGGCTCTTATATCATACTTATTTCAATATTCATTATTTTGCAAAATTTTAATCTCTATAAATTTGTAAACTCTATGGCTTGACAATTCCAAGAAAATAATGATCTGATTGGGAATTGAACATGTGCTCATTTTTTAAATCTGTGGCTGAATGCCAAGCTGTCCCCCGTAACAAACCCCCTGGTGTACAGTATAGACGTCTTGAACCATACCACAATAATTTCATCAAACACTTCGTTGCGACCCCTATGAACCAAGGCTCTAACAGTTAACAAAAAAAACTGTCAAAAGTTGGGCCACGGGGTCAATCACCACATGGCGCGAGGACTCCATCTGCCAAAACACTTCCTGGGGCTCGGGTTCTAAGTTTTTGAACCCGAGTTTAATCATCGGTCTTGCACTTCGGCATCGTTTAAATGTCTGTAGCACGTTCAGCAGGCTTTGGGCTCTCTAACGCACCATTCCCACACAAGATTCGATAGGGGTATAACTTTAGAAAAATGCGCTTAAAAGAAAGAGATGACCCGAGTTGGGGACGGGAGTGGTAGGATGCAATCTCCCCAGCTTTCCCAAAACCACTGAAGCCAAGTCCAGCAGCTAGGAGCCTTGCTCATTTTCTCCCCGATAGGGACCTGGACTTCTACACGGTCTTTCCCAACCATATCACGTTTTGTGGTCTGAATCCCCTGTGGAAGGCGATTTCAGGGATCTACCAAAAAATTCGCCCGCAGATCATATCCCATCACTCGTGTCGAAAGTTCTTGTCTCAACCACTAACCAGAGGTTGAAGTGTGAGGCATTGCGATGGGCCAGGATTGGTACTCCAGCCGAAGCCATTTCTGGGGACGCTATATCCCGATACACCCACACTAGGAGTTACCAAAGCGGAAGGGTGAAGAGCTCTACCTGGCTCTATGCCTGACGAGTGAGCTCGTAAGCTGAACATGCTAAGTTAGTACATCTATTTCACCTAATCATGTGATCATGAATGATCGCACTTCGTTGAATTGTCCGGAGACCTCTAAGGAATTCTGTTTCCAAAATATAACAAGTTGAGGTAATAGAATATGCGACTTGCTGGTGTCGGGCAGCTCACCGCCCACCACCTTGTGTCAGCCCCTCGAGTGGGCGCGGATCACTCTCTACCTTATCCATGAATTCCTCTACAGGTGCTGGGCTAGTGTGGTTCTGAGTTAAAATTGCCTCAGGCAGCTTCCGAACCCCCTGGCAGTATAGTTGTTGGGGCCAGAGATGGGGGGCATGTCCAGTCATCGATCCGGTCGCCCGGCGGTTCGTCGCTAAATGCCTAGCATGACTCTCCACTAGCCACTTCTGCGGTCATAAACCCCTCAATCACGGTCCGTCACTCTCTCTGAGAGTCACCAGTGAGAAGCACAAGCCGAGCTCCGACACCTACGAGCACATCTCAGGCGCTTTGCTAATCTATGGATTGGTGATCACGAATTCAGAGTCCCCTCCTTAACCCACCTCCTGCCGTACTTGAGCAAAGTACACTCCCAGGTCCTGGGGTGCGCCGGGATGTTTTAGTGAACACATGAAGGGTATTTCCTCACATGGTTCTACCCGGTTCGGATTACAGGCTTCACCCTAGTCAAGCGAGAAGGACCACGGGGAGCAGAAAAAAGAGAACAAAAGTTCAGACCCCAAGCCAATCCCCCCCTTGCAGTGGTATCACGGGTTCATACCAAGCAGACAAGGGTTAACTGCGCACATTCCCGACCAAAAACATATCTTTGTCCAACCGCCATTCCCCATGCTCTGCACACTTTCCCATGAAGCACTCCATCTCCACAAGCTTGGGCCCGTGCGCTGCCTCTGCAACTAATATCCTGGGGATAAGATGCAAATTGCCGAATAGCATACCCAAAACGCGTGGTGCATCCCACATGTTGAATAAGAAGGTCTACGCAAACAAGTCAAACTCGCACAGGATTTTCGGAGCAGGCTTCATGGTCGATCACTCGGCTACAAGGGGGTTGCCACCCTAAGCGAGTTCCCGGCGCTGATCAGCAATCAACGCCCGCGTACAATGACACCAACCCAACAGCCTTTCGGTAAACAGTGGCACTGCACGACACTAGGCCTCATAGCCAGGGATTTTCGGAGAAAAACATGTGCCACAAAGCGGTTTACTCCCTCGCCCGGTTGAATAGCAGGAGATTCCTAGGTGTTATATGATGAGAGGCACCCGTAGCCGGAGGAGTACTTGAAGAAGAAAATATTGTCCGTCCTCGACCGCCAGTGGATTTTCAGCCACCACCCCTATGAGAACTATGACACTATTAAGCGACATAGTGGATCATCTGCTTATTGATAAAGAGAAAATGTCAATATCTCAAGTTTTCATGGAGATATTTGGGTTTAGAAGTAGGACAAGATTTCTGTGGCGCCAGGGAAGGTCCTGGAAATGCTAATTACTTTGAAATTTCCTTGGCAAAGCTGTTAATAGATGTTGCCGAAGTGCTGTACTCGGGGGTAACCAATAATTAGGTCGGGCGTACTTCCGGAACGGGTAGGGAATCCGTTTAGAAAGTACGACAGCACAAATTAGGAAACCTGAGTGATTTCTCATGATGACCACGGGTGAAGGACAAAAGTTTGACCCACCTCTCACTTCTCCTTTCTGGTGGTATTGGCTCCGCTACAAGTAGGCTCGGGGACACACGGGATCACCAGTCTGCTTTTACCATGACTTGTGTTCAAACGCTTGCAGTCATAATTTGGTACCTGCTTGACTTGTGATTGATGATTGCACCATAAAGGGTGCGGGCGGAGGAGGAGTGAGTGGAAATTCTGCGATTAACAGAGGTGCCTGGTTACCCGGACCAAAAACAAGCTCCATAGCTGCCATGCTTGCGCCCGACCTACCCTTACCCCCCGGTACGAACTTGTAATATGGCCGTTCTTGGAAAATTAACACATTAATCACTATAATAAGCTAGAATGAATTTCCCCATCATTCAGATATCCCTCACCATACAAAGCTCCCACGCTTTTCCACTTTTCTCTCCTATGTATTATTTCATTGCTATCCCCAACGCCCACCAGAAGCAGAAAAGTCTGGGCCCGCAAAGTAAAAAAATGGGAGAGCAAGAGTTTTGGAATTAAAGATTTCAAACTCGCACCCCTGGTCCCTGTACGCAAAGTATGATACCCTTTTTATCGGTAAGCCCCCTAAAACGCTAGCTTAGACCATCAAGTGATACTACATGATTCTGTCAAAACAACCATGCGGCAGGCAAAAAGCCGAAGTAGAGACAGCCAGTTCCAGACTGCATCTAGTTGTGCTATGGCGAGGACGGTTAGGGGCCCGGCGAGTAAGGACTCCGGTTACTCTTCCATTCACGTTTACGTTCCCACCTCGTGAAATCTTTAGGTACAAATCTTCGCCACCGACCAGAGATAGCCCCAAGCTCGTTCTGGGAAGATAGCCCAAAATGGCAAAAACTCTCCCTGCCCAGGAAACAAAAATAGCTCTGTCACAGTTTTAGGCTCTGCGCGGTGAGATTCTGTTGCTCATTCTGCGAAGAGCCCTTTCTCTGTCTTCTCAAGTTGCTTGTAATCGGTTTAGCCCAATCATTGCCATGAGTATGTCGATTTAGACAGCCCGATCTCCAATAATGGTATCAAAAAAAAAAAAAGTTTGTACATGTTTCATTGCTACTCCACTGACAAGGTATCCAAAAATGGGTTTTCAGCCCATCTTCTATTGCGTTTAAGAAAACACGTCGGTGCTTAACCTCGATATCAACGTTCTTCATAGGTTGGGCAGTGATGTTTGAAGTAGCTTCTCATTTGCTCCACATGGTGTGTGTGGTTCCACGGCCGTCAACTCTGCTTCTCATCCCGGCCATGGTGTGTTACAATATTGCCAGCACATCCCCAATCTCACATTCCCCATACTCAAGGCTGACTAGGGCCAGCCGAACCACGACCCAGAATGCCAGGGAGAACAAGCCATCGGAGGAGAAGCAAATGTTAGTTCCGATTACCACGTAAGCATTTCCTGCTAGGAGCTAAAGTTCATCCCAACAAAGTGTTCTAGAATGGATAATTCATGTTTTGTTATCCATCACTTCACCTTGTCCAACAGAGGAGAAACAGCTTCAAAGAACTGTAAATGCATGTGATGATAAACCACCATGATCGAATTTAATCGTTAATAGAGGGGTGGAAAAATGTGCTACCGGCAGGGGGTGGGGACTTGACTGTTGTGACCAGTGCGCGCTAAGAGCAAAAGAGTAACCATCACAATCCATCACAATCTAAAACAGGTGGCGCGTAGAAGTTCGATTCGCAGATCACTCAAACCACAATAATCAAGCAGGGGGGATGATTCCCATATTCCTTTTTCAATCTCTTAGACGTGCACTCTCAAGTTACTATGCCATTATCCTTTGTATATATTGTTGGGATGATTGATTATACTTGGGAAAAGCGGTTTTGATAGTTACGCACACGCGAATACGGGATTTACCCCAGCCCAGACCAAATGAACGTAAAAGCCATATTTCGGCCCATTTCTCTACGAGTAATCAGTTGTAATTTGTGAAAGGCTCCACAACCCGGGAATCTCTGGGAGAGGTCGAACTTCTAGATATCCCGTGACCTGCCAAAAGAAAATAAGAGGCCCATTGAATGGTTCCTAACTCCAGGGACCACTCTGGCCTGATTTTGCAAGGACATCAAACAGGTTAGTGTCATGGAACCGCTTAAAAGTATACAAGACACCCCGCCAAAGTCACCCGGACTATGAAGCCTTTAGCAACCCGCAAGAGCACGTACCTCTGTACCGTATCATCAAATCAGTCGTCTCGGGAAAGTTGTTTCAGACCTTGATCGCGATACACCGTGCTGATCTGACATTGTAGCAGAAGGGAACCAACATCTTCTCCGCTGTTAGTGCGCTCCCCGGTCTGCACCTTAGTAGCTCAATAATAAGCCATTGAGTGTCCGTCCTTGGCCGGGGAACCGTTGTCTCACAGCTCTGTTTTAGTGTTTTTCCGAGACCTGAGAGTAAGATGTGCTCATGCGATGTCACTCGACGGCTGCATAAGACCAAGGATGTCTGAGACGACTTCGGCTAACCGGGTTCCGCACAGGGATAAGCTATCATATAGCCAGAGTTCCGTCTTGGTTTGCCTGTATATCTTGACGGCCGTTTCTGTCTAATACCGCTCATCGCTATTAGGAAGACTGCAGCCACTCATGACAATTCAATGTCGCAGTTGGTCTGTCCTTCCCCCCTCAGCGGCGCTTCTCCCGCAATACAAGTCAAATAGTTAAGCTAATTTTTCCTCCAGCTCCGCTTCCCCGAACTAGCTCCTTCTTTCTTTTTTCCCTCTTTTTTTTTCTGCGAGGGTGAGATTGCTCGATCTCTTGCCGCGTGCGAACTTGCATTGCGGGCGGTAAGGAGCGGGAAGCCCCCGAATTCGTTCAAAGAATAGAAGTCTAAGACCGACATCACCCTGCATCCTTTCTTTTTTTTTATTATCATTTATTTGTTTATTCTTCGGGGATGCAACTCTTATGGGCTCCGGTATTGAGATCACCTGATGGGTGCTATGTGTAAAACACACTATTGTGCACACGCCATCCGCCCAGCACCTCTCCCTTGAGCGAAAGTTGTTAGGTAAGTAGGATTTAAGAAAGAACAACCGGTTCGAGAGGGCAAGCACGAAAGTCAAAGTGCGCCACAAGTGTGATCGTAAGATTGCGAAGATCTTCATCTGCCGTCACCTTTCTAACAGCGGGTTGTGCCGCAGAGCATTTTGTGTGTGGCACGGAGGTTTTCGGATATGACAAGGCACAAATTTTAAAACTTCTTGATTAGGTGCCAAGAATCGGGCCGTTTTTAGCGCACACACCCAGAAAAACAAACGAGCCTCCGAGAGATGCCCCGAAAGGGTGGGGTAGGAAGGAGGTGGTAGTAGCATCTGTGATAAGAAAAATAAAAATACGAGTGTTTGTGTATGTCTTCTCACACATCTTGTTCTATAGTAACAACTTGGAGAAACATTCCCCGCTGCATAAGTGGATTGGCCGAGTGATGCATGGTGCCCCAACCCACCCTAGTCCTTGCATGCCAGGGGAGGTCTACTAGTGCTTCCTTACCGTGAAGTTTCACAGCAAAGAAACGGTCGACCTTGACAATTAATCTAGAGGACAAATCAGGTACATGCCCTGGGATCCTTATCCCTAAATGCGCGAAAATTCCGAAGGGCGTGTGGTCGGGTAAGTTTACAACGTTCAGCCTGGTGTTCGGGAATGGTCGCAGTGGGATCAGGGTTTTCTGGCGAAGCTTGAAGTTCCCCTTCATGCCAGCCCAAGTACTCGAGTATTTACTGGTTACCAACTTCCCACGGGCTAACTGTTCAGAGGGTCACATGTCAGTAGAATCATTTGTCATGTTCTTGGGATTGGGGAGTTACCGGCGCTTACTGTACCGCTGCCATGATGATGTAGTCCTGTGGTGAAGAATTCTCTCGCTGGAATGTTAAGAAGGAAACCATGGTTTGGGAACTTGGGACTGCCTTGGTTCAGGACTTGGTGAGGTGCATGGTTGGTCCGTCGAGTACAGATCACTAGAGTATTTTGATGATTGATAGAGCTAGGATGCGGATCTTTATTTCTTCACCGTCCAATAAGACTCGATTATATGATCTAGCTAGCAACGATAGTAGACGAGAGCTCGGGGAGCAACACCTTGTGGGAATTGCTCTGGGATCGGATGCGGCGAGTGATTCCTGAGGTCTAATTGCCCATAGTCCTCGAAAGCCCCATCGACCGTTGCCCTGAAAGCCTTAGTATGGTGGCGTTAGTCCTACATATTTTGGTATGCTGTGAAACCGTACTTGTGGATTTCGATTACTACATTCTCAGGGGATCCTTCCTTTGGGGCAGAGGTTTGGATTTACGAGGTCGCCACCTCTCCTCTTTTTTCTTCCCTAGCAGCACAGCACAAGGCTTTGACGCGAATGGACTTTCATCCCCTGAGGCTGCTGAAGAAAAATACTCATCCAGCATATCAAATAGCCTTGCACGCTGACCATGTCCCCCTAACGGGGATAACCCTTGATGCGGGCAGTCTCACAGACAGTGTACGACATCAGACCGCAGCTTTTCCATTTAATAGAGTTGCTATGTAGCACATGCATGTAGAGTGCGTAGCAATTGTGTGCGAACAATAGCAGGCCTACTCGCAAATAAGGAGCGGAAACACGAATGGATAAGATAATAGAAGTGTGGGTTCGTAGAGCAGATCACATCCCATGCTTGTGCTCAATCATAAATCAGTCTAAGCACATTTAACGGACGCCGAAACTCACTCAATCCAACCTTTCTCCCCAAATGCCAAGTTGATTACCTTCTGTCGGAAGCATACGGGAGAGACACTGTGCGAAGTGCGCGGAGGTCCTCGAGCACACGGTTCAGGAAAACAGCCTCCTAGGATTACATGGGCAAGATGCCAGCGGGGGGTACCTCTTCTGTTAGACATGATAAGGTTGGTTTCGCTTCGCCGACCTAGGCCGTCCCCAACGCGCTATCTTAGCGGGATTTTAGACTGGAATTTTTAATACCGACTGAAGTTTATGATCGAACGTGAGGCGTAATAGTTAATTTCCCACGGGAGCCACTGCTAGGGACCATGTGATTGTGAAAACATTTCAAACGTTATCGCTTAACTTAGATGCCTATGCTTTGCAGGTAGAGTAGTGAGGGCCACTGTCCGAAAATTGTGAGGCGGAAATACTTGGCCAGAGCTAAAAAAGTCTGGAGCTCGGGCAGTCTTGGATGCCGGCCACTTTTGACCCGCGAGGGAGCCCAGTGAGAATGTAACACGGCTGGGAGCCCGAGCACTTCACACTTTAGAAGATTATCCGTTCAGGTGTATTTCCTTATGCCTTCCTTACCAAGGTATCAAAGCTCGTCGGAATCCCTGCTAAGCATTCGTGATTTCCTTTTTTGGCCGCCGCGCTGGGAAATCGAATGACACGAGTCGGGAATCCATTGGATTGTGGGATTGTGTGGCGGCCTTTTGCTCCCCCTACTTACCCAGACCCTCACTCGAAAGAGCACATTTGCATGGGCATGGCCGACTGGAACGGCTGGCGGACCTGGTGATGGAGGCTGTGCCTTGGGGGTTTGAACTGGGTATCTAGTCGGTACCAGGCCCATATCATAGGAACTCATCCGCCAAGCCCTAATGACAGCCTAATGAACTAGCTAAGTTAAGCGAATGATCTCCCTCGCATAACATTTTCTTTTTTAAGGGGGGGGGACTTGCCGGGATTGGGGTTCCGGGGTTTTGGCGGGGTCTTCGTGTCAGGCAAGAGGCACCCGAAAACACAGGGATTAGAGAGATATACCGGTATGCTAGGCATTAGTGTGTATCTGTGCGCAGCAGACATATTATACACGTATCCACAATGTTCGGTACTGCTTTCCTGGGACGGGTGTACATCTCTCTACAACATGGTTGTATCGCCCGTGCAGGCGGGAAAACCCTTCATCTATTACTTATAATCGGGCTGTCCAAGATCTCTCTAGGGAGCCACAGAGCACGCTGGATGCCCGAGCATCACGGTTTCTCTTTAGGGGTTACGGCTGGGCCTTGACTCAATTTGTAACATAGAAGGGATTCCCGATAATCTATAATCTATATTCACCCATCAGAGATAGTAAGTTTCTAGGGGAAAAAAGGTCTTATTTGTCAGGCTCACCATGGATCATTTGTAGTCGGTGATATGCGACTGGTTTTTTTTTTTGAAGTCCTTAGATTTGTTCACGAATATAGAGAGATCCGTGGCAAGAGCCCTAAAATATGACCTAGAAAACCCCGGACCGAAGGAAATTTCAAACATCCCCAGTTCAAAACAAATGAGTGACAATAAAATATCACAATTAAGTTATAACCAAAAGACACTAACAGTCCAGGAACCCGTGTCAAACGTAGCTGAAAAAGGGCCAGGATATATACAGTACTAAAGCTGAAAAGCCGGGGAGCAGCCGTAAGGGGTTCAAATGTCCTGAGATGACATTTTAGGTGGTAACTCCTCACATCCAGATGGACCGCTTGCCATCATAGTTTTTTGGGGGAAGATTTAGGGAGCCTTGAGCCCATCACTGCAATCATCGGGGAACAGATATGTAAGTTGAGGAGATGGGGGGAAGAGGTGGAGAAAAATTAATACAAAGAAAGGATGCTGCTTCAGTAATGGATCCAGGATGGAGGCTCATACAATCGATTTTATTTTATCCTGGCATTAACGTTATGTTATTCACATAATTAATCTTCGAAGAGGGTATGATATTCGGCTACTGGCCCCAAGGGTTTTCTGATAGCGTGCTGATCGATACAAACTCTCCTCAAATGGCCACACATCTATGGGTTGATAGGGGAATGTTGCTCTGGGTACGGATGTGGATAACAATATAGATAGATACTGTAGGGATAACCAAAGTTGACAATGTATGTTTGGATTGGATAGGCATGGGTATGAATAGCAGATGTCTGGTAGGGGGCAGGAGCTGGTGGGAAGCGTAAGAGGGGGTAGTAATAGCGAGAGCGCTGGCGTTCAAAATTTGAGAGTAGTGGTTCTTGAACTTTCGGAGAACCAACAGATTTTTGTAGCTTAACGATGGCAGTGGTGGTCGGTGGGAGTGCTGATTGTGGTTGCTTGTTGTGGTGGCACCCAGGCCAGGGGTAAAATATTGGGATAACCGGTTATCTGTGGGTAATTATTTTACTTGGAGGATAAGGATCTGGTTGGTTATTTTCGTAAGGGCTTTTAATCCAGATCCTACACCCTGAAGCAGTATCTCTTAATAATTGATTCCTTTTCTTGGAGGCCTGGGTGATTCCCCACTATGCACTACCACCCAAATTCCCTGTAAGTCCCTATACTTTCCCCCTCTCCCGAGTAATTTGCCGGCTTATAATGCGTCCTAAGAGCCAGGATTCCGGAGATTTTTTTTATCTGGGGCTCAGACAAGAGAGGACTTTTTGACGGCAGGCCCTGTCGCTCTTGTAGCCTTACATTTTCATTAAATCTTTACTTTATTTATTTCTCGTATTTGATTTCTCTTACAGGAGGGTGCGAGGCTACCGTGCTGTAAAGGGATCTCTCTCTCCCACAATTTTTGGGCAGTTCCTGGACCGTGAGGACTTGTCCCGATGCCAGCCACTCCATATCTTCACATACGAGATAGATCTCGGAGATTCCTCCCTTTACAGTGTTAGGGGATTTGGTCGGTCTTGCATTTGATAGCAAACTCTGATATTTCCCACTATCTTCAATCTTAATGCCATTGTTGTTGGTGTGGTATGTGTGAGTCCAAGGCTGGGTAGTGCGCCAGATAACCCACTTGGAATTAGGGGACTAGAATTCGATCATCTGACCGGCTTGGAGTGGGATTTTGATCCGCAGATATGATCCATAAGATAGCTACCGGCTATCTACTTGATACTTCCTTGCACATAGCTGCACTGGAGGTTGAGTGCAGCCAAAACAGATTCTTAATTCCCATGCCGATGGGGGTATTCTGTCATTACATTAGTGCAACATGATAAAGATAGTTATTAATCCTATGGATTGTTTAGCCAGTCCCGGTTCACCCAGAATCTCCGTCCCGTGCTAGGAAGGACCCTGAAGCCTAGGTGATGCAGATAGCCGCATGCCAGGTATTCTAAGGCACCAGGGCCTTGGTAGGTGTCTATGTAGTATCCCGTGGGTGTCTAGCGGGTGACCACCGTCTTGTTGCAAAGTTTTTAGACATTTATCTGGGGAGAGCTTAGCGGGGTAAATAAACACATCCTATCACAGGAAGCCTGATTGCTAGTAATACTAGAAATTAAACTCCCTGTTTGAGGCCAAAAGGAAACATTGCTTCTTGCGATCAAGTTCTTTCTTTATATTTTTCAGCTGCGCTCGAACACAGTCTGTCCCTGCCAACCCCGCTCTCGGGTCACTTGAATCCCAAGCGAAACCTGGCAATGCCGTACTCGAGTACTGGACTCATGCAGCACAGGTATATCTGTAATACCTCCGCCATGAGCTCTTTCCATATATGTTTCAGATTGTGTTGCTTACGCCAAGATTGTGAAGCCTCATGAATATCAGGCAACGCAGGTACATTTTGGGCCCGTGCGTGACGTCCTTCCGAAGCATTCTCAATCAAAAGAAATCATTCTATCTGAGGATGGAGAGGAATAATTGACTGGCTTCAGCCGAAATTTTAAAACTGGCGATTGGTAGATTTTGAGTAGTAGGGAATTTGGTTTTAGCTTACCAGCTTGGAAAGGAGAGGCTGCTGGCACCGGTAGGATGCACTGTTGGAATGTCATTGGCTCGGTAGTATAGTATAATACAGCCCCCGTACTGTACCTCTCCGGTGACATTATTGGACGTTATCTGTCAACATGATTTGGAATCTAACTAATCCGCACCTCGTGAGCAGGTTTTTGATAGCATCAGTAATTTTTATTATTATCTAGGACGATGAGAAGAGTATTGAATAGCCAAACTTCTACCTGATAGTACAGCAGTGGTGAGGGATACGGGAAGGCATTGGGGGTCTGGATACTAGGGTTGTATTTCCTCAATTATAATACGAGATCCAGGACTGATAGTACCATAATTCAATGGCTACAATGAAAGCACAAAAAAGTACCCAATGGTCGCCGAAAGGTGTGACAGGCGAGTGGGTTCGCAAAAATATTTTCCATTCAGCAATTTTTTCTCGTTATTCGTACAAAGCAAGCAAGCAAAACCCAGGCTCCCCAATCCGAATCACAAAAGACACTTGGACCCAAACGAGAAAAATTGACGACATAATTGCGTGACACCTCCCTGACAAAAAAACAAAACAAAGAAGGAGTGAAATAAATCAACCGGAAAGAGATAAGACGAAATGGGTTGAATGAGATAGAAGAAAACAAAGAAAAAAGTTCCCTGACCCCTACCCGAGAATGTAGGGTTCCTTTAAGCACTAGTAATGGCAACAGGCAGAACTAATCTCGGCATCACGCTGCTGGCCACCCAGCAGACTCAGTGCTCATCAACTTGAGCCGCGTATCCCATGCCTTCACATCTGCCGTATATCCTCCATGACGGGATTTTGGGGCTATGAGTGGAAACCACTAGTTCATCCGGGAATTGTCCTCCAAGCTCTGGCAGGACATAGGCATAATCCTCATGCCGTCGTCGTCGTCGGAATCTCTGCCGGCTGCCTGCACCATACCATTTGGTTAGTGGGTTTTTTTTGAATAGAACAATTACCCTAGAGGTGTATGCCGCTTGGAATCATGGGAGAGGGGAAGGTGGAATGAGGCGGGGGGGTGAACTAGAGACATACCACGCATTCTGCGCAAGCAGAGTTATTTACCCAAACCCATTGCTTGCAATCGTACGTCAACCAGTTTTTGCACCGAAACTTGTAGTATCCAGAGCCGCTCATTTTGGGGATGTATTAGAGATGGTGGCAAACGAGTTGAGTTCAAATGCTGGGCTAATGAGCTAGTATCGATATTCCGTGATGTTGTCGTTTTCTGGAGATATAGAGTCTTAGGGTTTGGGAAAGATTAGCTGGATGTCTCTGGAGCGTGTGTGAAGGTCTGGGTGCTATAGAATTTGTGCTCCCGGGGGCGAATTGTAGCTGGATGGTCATCTTTGAGGGCGGAATTCGTGGGCTTTAAGTAGTCGGGTTTACACACACGGGCCGTCCTAGAATGAAAGTCAAAGCCTCGTGGCCTCCAGGGTTGAAAGCAGGGCGAATCCGGTGGGAGAGAGGGAGGTGGAGGGGGGGGTGTGGGGTGGAGGAAGCCAGAGCCAGGCAAGTAACAACGGAGAAAACAACACCACACCACCACCACCACCACCACCACCACCACCACTACAAGTATCGATGTATTCACTAATTTGAAGATCACCCAAGACAATTCTAATAAGGATTGCTCACAACAATTAATTCCCCCGAGGATGCCGGGGTGGGGTCCACACGAGATACCCCAGCCTCTGAAGTAAGAGTTGCATGTACCTAAGCAGGCGGAGGTCCCCTCGATATGGACACCCACGTCGTAGACATACCTACACATTTGATTATAGCTCTCACAAGCCTTGTTCATTGTTGGTTTGTTTCTTTCTGACGAGCTAACAAAGCCCTCATAATTCCTTATATGCACAACAGGTTGTTCAAACCGGAAGTTGGCAACGATGTCTTAATCGGGATACCATCCGTCCTATGAGCAGAAGGCTGTGATATTTAATTTTTGGCTTGTGCAACGTGAATATATGTGGTCTCCCAGATGGTGTAAATGCAACAGCTCTAGAGTTTTTGAAAGCTGCACTATGTTGCGTGCACTTAATGTGGTGTAGGTCTTGTGCCAAGTAGGTTTAGGGTGATGTTGCATCTCCCCAAGCCAGCTTTTAGAGCCAACCCCACATTTTGATCGGGCATGCCAGGAACACTGCACTAAGTGATTCTCGACCCCAACTTATGGGTCTATATTTCTCTTACAACTATTTCTCTCATTGATTCATGGAATTTATTTATTTTCTTTTTCGTTGATTTTTAGGGGTGCTTATTTCATTCTATCAAGGGCAATCTGTAAGTGTCTTAGGGACCGGCAGGATTGCTGATATCAAAACAAGCCCAGCTCAGGGATTGACTTCCGTGGGCTGCAATGGGTTTCGAGCTACACTAGCTACGGGATTCGTATTGCACATGAGTGTCTTATCTACCCTTTTGGGTAGTGTTTTTGCTTCCTTATTCCAGTGTGACTTTGAAAACATCTGCTTGCCCTGTCTTGCCCGCCATTCTCCTTTCATAGCTCTATCTCCAGCGCCATAGCCTGCATAGGTAACGTTTTATGGAGCACGCGTAGTCTACCGGTCACCTTGAATGTGCAAGCTAGAGAAAAGTGGCGACGAAGTCATCGATGCTATAAATTATGGCTGGCGTGTATCAACTCCCTGATCGAGAAGATGATAGGTATGTCTTAGGGGAAAAGACTCTCGAGCGCTTACGAAATTATGGATAGTTGTATACTAATGTTTAGGGTATACTCTAGATGGCTGTTTTATTTTTGGTTATACGATACCACGGTGGCGATGTGGAAGACCTTTTGAAGTTGCTGAAGTCTTCCTCTATGAAGCAGATCTAGTGGAGCCGCCAACAGCGCTGAGCATGTATTGCGGCAAATACAGCTGAGCTTAAGCCCAAAGCTCTAGGGCATCCAGGCAAAAGATTCCTTTGGACTATACTCCGCATATTGGGAGACTGGGGTCGGCATCCCCACCCTTGACAACGGTATCGATAAGCTACCGTATCACTGTCTCTCCGGGGAAAGGGGGGGCCAAGGGGGAAGGGGAGGGGAGCGAGGGGGACCATGTTTGCTGGGGATGTGAAGGAGGTATAAGGAGCCAATTTGACAAAAATTAGAGTGGAAGAAAAAAGAGAGGAAAGGAGCGGGATTCTCTATTATCAGAGGGGGAAGTGAGGTGGGGCTCAGACAGGTGGCCATATCTAGCTTCCTAGCGTTCTCACCCGCCCTCCCGCATCGCTCCCGTTGCGTATAGCTTGTATTTCAGCTGCTGGGTGCATCTCAGGCTCAGGAATGCTATGTGATACAATTGGAGTTTACCAAGGTCTTCACGTGCGGGGGGGGGCAAGGGCCTTGGAGTGTGAGTGCCTGACCTCCTGTACATACGTAGGGTTAGTAGCCGCCCTGAGTCGGGCAGCTGTCTTCAACCATTAACTTTCACTTATCATGATTTCCACTTTTCCTATAGCTTCATTTAATTTCCAATCTCAAGTCTAAGTGGGGGTCAATTGAAGATCAGCCCTACACCTAACACTTTGTCAGCGAAACTTCCCCCTCTTTCTTCCTTTGACCCCAATCCACCCATATCGTCGCACACCATACCTAGTTTTTCTCAGGACCGTACACGGGGTTGTGTTGAGTCCATGCCCCACTCGAAGCGGACCTAATACGCTGCTGTCTCAAATCGAGAGGATAACAACCACTAGCAGTCTCGGCTAGACTAGCAACAGCATAATAAAGCAATCCAACCACAAAGTGGCTGCTGAATGCGATGTCGGCAAGCTTTGTTTCCTCCCTCCCCTCATTGGACCCCCAACACACCCACCTCCTCCACCCGCCATCAGAAACCTCTGGGCACGAGGGTCGGCTTTTTTCATTCATTTTTTTCTCCATGGATACGCTTAACTTGCCGTGGGGTCTATGGCATCGCGGGGTTTTGCCGACCTGGTGCTATGAGGGAAATCACAACACCCAATTTTTCGTCTCCAAACCGGGCATTGTACCATGCGGCAATATATGGGCATGAACCTTGTCATCCCAGGACTCGCTCGTTTGTCTTTTATAGTATCATACCTACCCCCAATTGACTGTACGTCGTCTTACGATAATTATGGGCGAGCGCGGATCCGAAAGGTGAATATTGGGCGTCCTGGCTCGGATTTTGTGGTTTTCATATCACTATATTAGGAAGTCAATGCCTTGTAAGCTTGCTTACTATACCAAGGAAGTTAAATATTCTTTAAGCTTACCGGGTGACTGGAGTCGGTTCCCCTTCAGAATCAGGTGTCATTATAGGTCTGCAACTCGTCTAGACTTGGCTTTACTTGGTTGAATTCAAGCAGTTGAACTGCGGGTTACCTCAGTGCAGGTATAAGGAAAGAGTATAGCACGGTTCTGATAGCAGTTCAAAGTTTCTCTTACCCGGCCTCGGCTTAGAAAGAGAGAGGCGGGAGATGCATGCTACGAGTATTAGCTAGCTCTTGGGAGGGAGGTATCCGATCTCGTGGGCATTGGAGAGCGTGCTACTCTTACATCCATGAATATCCTGGCCTAGTCAACACCCCAAGAGGGCAACCTAGAGGCTCTTCATCCCCGCAGGCAACTTGATAGGCTTTCGAAATGGCTTTTTCATTTCTCTTCACTCCACAGATGGCAAGCTCCTGCGTCAGTAAAGTATCACACTGTCGCATCTCTGGATACTATCTCTGAAGGACAAAAATTAGAATTTGAGGGTAATATTTGTAAGTCATGAAGTACTTCCCCCATGCTTTTAGCGACTAAGCGATATAAACCCAATTCCCGAGTCAGCATGTCAAATCTGGTGTATCTTTTACTTGCGGATACTAAGGGCGCTGTAAAATTAGGGAATGACTATGTTCTCTTGTGTGGGGTAAGCTAGGAATTCATGAGCTTACTGGTCGTTATTATCTTTCATAAGCACGAGATGTGAGGATAAAGGGATAATTTAGTAATTTTAGAGCAAAAAATGTGGAAATTTCGGGAAAAAATAAAAAGAAAAAAGTCAGAAGACCATCATTCGTATATGGAAGGTCATCAGCCCGATACAGGCTCAGTGTTCAATTGAGGGAGAGAGACTCATTGACAAATAGCCAGATGCAAGACGGAGGCTATCAATTGCAACGTACTGAAGAACTAGGATTTGTCTGCTCCGGCCTTGTCAGCGTGACAGAGGGGGAGAGGGCGGGGGAGGGGGGGACGTATGCACCTTAACCGGACTTCCGATAGCATGATTGTACGCTTTATGTTCCCCTCAATCGCAGTGCTCTAAGGACTGCACAATGGCTTGCAGCACTCCTAGCATTCTTGTATAACCGCAAAAGGAAACGCCAAGTACAGTACTTGAGTATTAGTGATCTACTTTGTAAACCATGTTTTCCATTTTATTTTATCCTAACCAAGTGAGAGAGGGTTTGTCAGACTTTTTCACCCCTTCTCCCTTACTCCTTTTGCTTCTGTCTTTCTGTTCTTCAAAGTTACGGTATATCACTTGGGCCTTGCTAAGTTGGGTAATGTCGCACAGTACTGTACAGTACAATGACTCGAGTACGGTAGTGAAGAGTAAGGACAAGTGTGCCAAGATAAGTTAGGTCTTCCCACACAAATCCTAAACTGACCTACCTTCACTATCTACGCTTATACCGTAGAGTGAATCAATATCCTGAGTATTCATTATGCCCTAACATATTTCCCTTGTCACAGCCCAGTGCTCTTTCGGCTAGAGAACCGCGACAGCAAGCCCTTAGGGACTATTGATACCAGATCCTATCCAAGTGTTAACCCCTCCAAACTTCTCCTTTATATTATTATTATTTTGTCGATGGCCCCAAAGCGCTCCTATCGGAGACAAAGAATGTATTCAATTGTTTCTAATGCGTTTTCCTTGTGTAATTCCGGACTAGTTTCCCTGGAAAAACGTTCTTTGTGGGCTATTGCCGGGTGCGTCGCTTACCCTACGCCTTGTTCGCACACCACGAGCACAAATGCATGGTCGACACGGAGGGACCATTACACCATGTGGTCACAATAAGAATCGAGCCGAGCCGCTTGTGTTCAAAGAGCCCTGACTGTCCAGTCTTTGTGCTTTCTTTTAGGTTAGTCATCTATAGTACAATCTAGACTCTTCTAGTAACTTGAATTGACTTATTAAAGCCTACTACCTACTAGAGTTTAATGCTTCAAAACGCTGAAGGTTTGGTTAACACCATCTCACAGCCCCGCACCGCCGTGGTTCGTGAGGCAAGGGAGGAGGACCAGTTTGAGTGAGTGGTTCCCTGTACAAAGGAAAGGCTTCGAGAAATCCGCTGTTAAGTTGATATGAGAATGTTGGAGCTGTTTCAGAGACTAAGATTAATAGAAGCCCACAGACACAGATACATACGGTATACACACAGACATACATACACAGTTTCTTTCCGGCTCCCCCGTTCTCGAATTCTTGTACATTAGCTCTCGTACCCCACTTTCATCCAAGAGCTGCCCCGGACGCGAGTCCCCATGCCCGCTGGTGATGGAACCGAACAGTGGGGCCGTCATCATGCTTTATTTTGAAAGATCCGAAAAGCCTTTTGTCTGAAGGAAAAAAATACCTAAGTTGTTGGTCCAAAAGGAGGTGACGGGCCGGATGTACCCCTTGTGTACCCCTTGAATATTCCGCTTGGGAATTGAGGTGTATTTTTCCTTCCGATAGTACTCCATCTAGTCGGTAGCCCCGAGCACCAAATTACTGAGATGATCCCGGAACCCCAGGCCAATTCGCTATGGGCGGCATTTTTTACAAAGGGAATGGACATTAAAACCCCCCCCCCCACCTTGTTCGCCGCGCACTGTATCATACAGCCAATCACGGGGGTTTTCTCTCTCCTGAAAGTTGCCTTCATTGTCAAAGCATTATTTTTTTTTGGTCATCAAGGGATATCATAAGACTCCTACGTCAACTTTGGAGTCAAACTTCCATGTGTCTATAAGCTAGGTCCCTCTTCCCCCTTGGGTGAAAGCAAGATCTAAGTCGCACATAATTCTTGTCCCATGCAAGAAGTATCCAGAAACAGGGGGGCGCAAAATATATGGCAAAAAATCCGTGCGTATCACAAATCCACCACCCGTATTTCCCAATACTTCTTGCCTAGGACAAGTCTCGCTTGCGCATCAAACCATCATGTGCTGTACATATTCGCGGGAAAAGAAGAAAAAAAAGTTAATTTTTCTCATCAATCATAATATCATCTTCATCAAAGGTCACTCGGCTGCTTTGAATCCCGATTTAGGAAGCCCCAAAGGGGGAAAAGCTTCCTGAAACTGATTCCATACCCTTGTCGGTATGCTTCGGCGACGATCCCTCGAGAAAGTGAGGTGTATCACTACCTGAACCAACGCTTGTTAGGCCAGTTTTGAATGGGTTGTCCTACCAGTACAATGTTAAATGCTTAAGTCTTAAATGATTCCTGCTTTGAATGGTTTAGTTTGATCGCGTATGCCCTGAAAACCGGGTCAGCCAAGCGGGGTGTGCATGGCTCGAAACCGTGAACGGTATCCACTGCATCAACTCCCCACGCAGTTCCGAAGGTAGGGTGGTACTACGCACGGCATACAGCCTGTTCCGGCGTCCCGAGATTCTCCAGCCGCTTTGGTGGCTCTTACGGTCTGATTGGTCGGGATTGCCTGTGGCGCCTATTTTCTGTGCCGGCACCGGTACAGTACTGTACTTGCAGCGCCATAATCTCGGGGGGATGGCATTGAGAACACGGAAAGGCAGCACTGAATCGAATCCACTCTCCTGAGCCCCTAGCCCTATCGTACTTGAGCACCGCCTCTTTCTCTCTCTTTTCTCTTCTTCTGCCAAGCCCCTGAGGTTAAATGATCGGCTCGGTATGAGATGGCGATTGAAAAGTATATGATACACAAGCACACGTGGGTAAGTTTTTTGCACTGGGACTTATAGCCGGGTACTTGTAACTCATCTAACGCTTGCGTGGGCTTTCCGAGATTTATTTTATTTTATATGATATCTGACTTAGCAGCGGTTTCGGGTATAGAAACCTTCCTCTCCGTGTGCCGCGCCACTGCATTCTGTCTCACTTCTCCGACCCGGGAAGGGATAAGCTTGTAAAACGTCCAAGCGACCCCTTTTCTAGCTTCGTGAGCTGTTCGTAATATATCACCCCAATTGCTTACAGTTCGGGATTTTAGAATCCTGTTACCGATAATAGCCTTGCCGTTTTGGAAGGGTTACTGGAGAACGCCTCCGATGCTGACACCCATGTATAGTGTGTGAAAGAAATAGGGTTGGGGATCGGATGATCTGTCAAGTTGAATTGAAGTGTGGCATGCCCTGGTCTCCTCACCGGGTTTCCTGCTCACACGCGAACTTACGGTAGTGCACAGTGCCGTCTTCCCAACTGATAGGTGCTGAGCGACAAATTTATTCTAGTTAACCGTGCCAAATAAATGTGCTAGCTTCCTGATATGCGGCGCTGGGCAGATGCAGCAGTCAGATCCAGGAGAACAACGTCTTGTGTGATGACGGCTATGGCTAGATCACTTGGATTTGATGTCCTGATGTGTCGTTCCTATTATCTCATAATTGGAGGCAAGGGAAAAAGAAATTTGAGGTTGGCCTCGAAGGATCCCAAGCTAGTGGTACTCGTACTCGAGTACCGGTACTTGTCCCGGGCACGAGGTGTCCGAGAGCGGGGATTCACAATATATGGTAAAAAGTCCGTGCGTATCGCAATCTCACGATTCGTATTTTCGGATACCTCTCGCCTGGGACAAATAGCAGGCAACAAGAATTCGATATCAAGGGTCGTGGATTTGTACAGTATTGGTGCTCGGATACGCACGGATTTTTTTTGCCACACATCTTGTGGATCCCCGTTGGGTACTCCCTGCCTGCCACGAGTGAGGTACTGTACCAAGTGTAGTTTGGACTTATAGCTCACGGCCTTAGGAGGATAGTATTACCCTTACTAGCGATACCATGGTAGCTGGAGATTGCAAACATTGGCCCTTGAATTCTCGGTAGGTGGCTTACAGCTCTATTTCATTCAACAGCTGAGAGTCAGGTTTGCCGAACTGTTGCACAGATGTGGCACCGCATGGCAGTACTAATTGTGTGGTTGGAGTCCCGCCAGCAGTGGCGTTCTCTTCCATGTGTGGAGAATCACATCGGAGCGCCAACCGATATAGTGCCATTGAAATTTTATATGCTCGGTATAGATCCAATGCATTTTTTTTCTCTACAGGACGCTTCCTTTGCCGACACCAACGGCTTGGGTATCTAGTGCTTGGGAAAACGTTACTAGGGGCGCACCTGTCTCCCATATGCTTATCAGATGCGCGGATGGGTGGGGAAAGGAGAAGAAAGGAATAGCTAAAAATTGACTGTTGATCCTAAGCTAACCACCTGCCAGGTTGAAAGGGAGTGCCAGAGGGCCGGGCCCGACAGCCCTCAGCCATCACAGTACAAACTTCCGGCCTAGGCCGGGTATGTGTATGTCTTGATATCCAGAGGATGGTACCGTTTTCATATCATAGTTCCCTGTTATAGGTCGGCGCGGGAACCTAGTCCTGTTATTGTTGGACATCATAAACGATCACTCGCATGATCGCACGGTTTGTTGAGGAGACTATCTCTTTCTACTCCGGCCTGATATACGATCAAACACTGGAGGCTCAAGCCTGTGGGTCACGAAGGACTAGAATCCTTCTGACCTTCCAGGTGACCACTTGGGAAACCAGCAGCTCTGGAAGAATGTTAGAAGTGTGGGGGGTCTTCCTCGGTAGGACTTTTGGGGAGAGAATAGCACTAAGAGCGGGTGGGGGATGTTGGTGAGGGAATCATGGTATCTCTATTCCCTGTACTGTGGAACTGTAGTAGTGTATTAGGTAGTCATTGGAATAGCTATCGTTGTGCCGTAGTCACTTGCGGGGTACTGGTGTCGAAACTGCGGGTTTCCTTGAGCTTCTGCTTATCGCTGTTTACGGAAATTTCCATGGAAAACTGAGCTCAAGAGGAAAAATCTCACCTCGGGAATCTCGTAACATATTAAACAGGAAATAAGGCCTCCGTTTGGGTAACTTCCGGACTATCAAGACCACCCCAGGCCTCACTTTTCTGAGAAAACCAACAAGTTGGCGTTCCAGCATTGTTTGAGAGTATTCAAGGCGTGCGGTATTTTTTCTTCTGACTCACCCGCTTTATGCATGATTTCGCAAATCGCAACACTCTGGGACTTGGTATAGCCAAAAAAAAACCCTAGTCCCTAGGTTCCCGAGCTAGAGTTTTGGGGCGACGTGGCAAACAAAGGACGACTTTTCGCTTAGTCTGGGAACAGGTGCATACTTTGCTCATGCATGGTAACTTGGGTGAGCAGTTTGGCAGTCGTGATCAACCTCCGACTTGGCTCTAGAGTAGTACCAGGCTTTTGCGTAACCAGCGAACGATCATTCTCTCATCTAGAGGACGTTACAGTGCGAGCCATATCTCTAACACAATTACGGACCTTATACCTGCCCGCACAACACACTGCCGGGACTTTACAAATGCCCTTTCCCTTCTCCCGGAGAAACCCCACAATCGAGTGGTGATTCGTGTATCCCTGCATCGGAGACAGCACGAAACCCTTGCCATGTGGCCAGAGAATTTAAACTTCATCGTGAGCCCTGAAGGGGAAAGCGGTCTGTCACGGGCAAAATTCAACAGGGAATACGAATAGGGGAGAAGGAGAGAGTGGAAACAGGGAAGAGTGGAGACCGGTAGAGAATGAGGCAGCTTAATGGTCCGAAGGAGGGTTCAAAGAATGGAGCCATCCAACAATGATCCCCATTTTGCCCCCCCCCCCTTCGACCTTATGCTCCACTGCCGACAGCTCCTTACTTCTTGGATGGAAGGGCCGACTGATGCGTCTAAAGTCTTTCTTAGGGGCTCTTCGGCTTTTATGCTTTTATCTCTGGGTTGTATTGTACTGCCTACTGGATCCAGTCCATCCGCTACATCTACTGGGCTGCAAAATAGTAGAGTGCCCTAGGTAGATACCACCCAATATCTTTACCAGCTCCGGTTTGACCATGACCGGTTTTTCCCCCTCCTTCCTTTCCTATTTTCTGTTTTCTGCACAACTCGAGTACAATTACAGGAAATATTTTTCACCCAAGGCAAATGTACCTTAGAGATGTATCGCCGCAGACTTTCCCTTGTCAGGTGGATCCCGGGAACTGTTGTACTAACCTGCAAAACCATGTGTGGTAGCGGTGGGGAAGTCCTGGAGGCAAACATGTGAAGAATTAGAAGTGGTGCAGTACCACTATTGGCCCAAGCCCGAGCCCTTGCACCCCTAACAATAGCCTTCGTAATAAAGTCGTTAATATTGCAATACACGCTGCACTTGAAAAATGAGGTATATCTCCCGCTGCGGTGAAGATGGAAAAAAATATTGTTCATATTCTCGGCTACTGAAATCCTTGATCGCAAGAAGTGATATTCCTAAATATAACTAAGTTTCTAATGTATTGTTCGAGCGCAGGTAACCTGGGCTCCGGCGCTAGTATATATCATCTGGACCACATGGTGTTTTTGCTCAATAGTGTGAGTTCGCAAAAGATGAGGTGTCGGCCCCCTGAAGGAGATGAGAAGAAAGCAAAAATTAATAGACCTTACTACTAAGTCACTGGGTGTTCTAGTATCGGTATGGTACTCGTAGAAGCACAGCACCAGTACCATTTCTTCACCCTTGCTTATCTAATCTAGGTTTAATTTTGTGCCAGCAGTGGAGCGGTATATGGGAACGTGTGCAGTGCAGTATGGTATTGTAACAACGAAGTTCCATCCTGAATTCTCGTCATGGAAATCATCTTCAATAGGACCCCTATCTGTGACCCCGGCGTAGTATTACTCACAGAAACCAGAAGTGGGGTGAAGTCTTGGCAAATTTCAAGCCAAAAACGCCAAGATGTCTAGCTAAGGGACAGTGCTGCCCTAATGAGCCGTCTAGCTGATCAGGGTAACTTTACACCCCCCTAGAATTTCATTTAGCCAATTTAATCTCTTGTGACTTTCAAGTTGGGTTGAGTTGCCCATAGATTTGTCACTACAGTATGCCCTTTGCCTTCGGGAAAGGTTTGCTCACCCAAGTGGATCCAGGTCTAGGTAAATCACAATACAATCCAATCAACAACCTTTGGTTGATGACTAGCATAAAGGTGTCTTGATATCTCTCTGCCTGGGCCCAGAGAGTATTCAGGTTGACATGCTCCCTCGGCCGAGTTGAAGCCAGACACTCAAGGAGGTAATTCCCATGCACACAGTGGCGCTTCAATTCGCCCGCGCGAGTATCGAAACCAAGATGACAGTTTACTTCCCCATTACAGCCAAACATATCTTCGGAACAATCCACGAGGGGGATATCAACCCACTTTCCCCGGCTTCGGAGTGGACCCTGTCCGAGAACGATGGCAAGACGGGGCACAATCAGATGAAAATGATATCAAGATCGAAGCCTGTAGTGCCCGTTGGAGTTAAGTCTATAAGTAAGATCTCACCCAATCAAGACTGGTTAATTACTCTATATTCAGAGTCATGGCTAACAATAGTTTACAAGATCAATAGGACCCAGGTCCTAGGGAATGTGCCGCTTCCACTTGCCATCGGTCGTGAAATCGTTGGCAGGGTTGTTAGTACTGGATCCGAAGCTGAAGAAAGGAGACAGGGTGGGCGTCACCACCCAGATCAAGGGTTTCCTAAGCGCAATATATGTAAACATCACGCTGAGAGCTGCTGCTCGCATGAAGTCAGCGAATGCGAGTGTTTTCTATATTTCACTCTTGAAGGTTTGTGGCTTATAACCTAGGCTAGCTGTTTAAACTGATTTTAATTTTTACCTGAGGATGGAGGTATCTGCGGCGCTCCGTCCCCTAGGGGAAGGATTGCCTAAAGAGGATATACTTCCCATATCCAAGCATATGGATACCTCGATCTTAAGTTTTTAGCTAGGATAGGAAACAGCGCCGTAGCACTGGTGCTGTACCAAGGCCTGACTTCCTCCAGCGCTTTGAAGCGGAGATGTATTAGCCTAGGGAAGAGGGTAGGAATTCACGGAATGTAGGTAATAGTTACAAATAATTCTTGCTGCTCGAGTACTCCCTTCCCCCCTCCGTAGTGAATTTCTGGATGCCCCATATCGACCCAATGCTAACGAAAACCTGGCTCTGAAGCCGCGGTCTAGGCCGCTTCCCCCTTGTGGGGGGCTCAAGGCTCTTTTCCCCCGAGCCTACATTCACCACATACCTCACGCAGAAAGTCTACTCGTCCCCGACCGGAAGTACCCGATCACGGGGGGGTAAGCGCCACGTTGGGGAAAAGTGAAATACCCCAGAAATACCGTTATCTCCTCAAAATGTTAGGCACCCCTTCCGCCTGTGGCGAGCAACCCTTTAGCCCGGCGTAAGGAGTTGATAGGCACTACGCAACACAACTGGGCAAGACCCTGGAAGTTCAAGTTTAGCATGATCTTCAACACAGAGGACGTGACAAATCACTTCAAGGCGGAAGATCCCATTCCTGCGCTTGTGGTCTACGGGAAGTTTTAGGAAATGGGGCATCCAGATAAGCCCCTGCGTGAGGCCAGAGCGTTTTATTTTGCCCTGAGCGGGGGGCGTTCATTATGGGCCGCATATTAGGGATCACGAGGAGATGTTGGAGATGTTAGAGCTTACAGCCAAGAGGGGTTAAGAGCTAGGTTGAGGAGATCAGGATTGAGATGGACCCCATGATATAAGAGCTGCAGTCCACACTCCAATGATACACCCTGATTCAAAATTCATAACGTGAAAACACCTTTGTCACTTGTATTGCCCAAAGAGCTTTAGAGTTTTGTGCAATAGATCTCTATGTAGCAGTATCAATGTGGCTGTTTTCACGGGATATAGCTAGCAGGCAGATGTTAAAACCGAGATTAACCTTTCCCTTTATTTTTGCATATACCAGTAATCATCTGCGCTCCCGGTAAAAAAACTCTGTGTAACCGGGTCTCTTCTACGGAGGCTATATTACCCGAATGGGAATATTGCGTAATTGGGGTATGTGTGGGGGAGGGGCCTGTTCCATAGGTAAAGAGAAATCTTGTTTCACGAAGACTTTGGCTGGTGGCTGCGTATGAGTATTGTAACACATCGGCAAGTTGTACCTGGGTAAGGAACACTTGCGAAACCCCGGTAGCGTGGCTGGATCCCATATAAAATTATCGGGCCCATGAATGTCCAATGACCAAACCATCAACCTAGAGTAGCCACTGCTTCATACCAATTCCACCTGTCGAATCCGGAGGAGGGGTGACTGTTGGAGTGATTTCTTCTTTAGTTATCAGGAATAGGGTTAACTTTCCTACAAAATTGAGGGAACTCCCGTATGCAAGAGAATCTATAACAGTCTCAGATTATGTTATTCCCTTGTAAGAAAATCAATCCCTTTGAATTTGCTAGCTTTTGGGGTGCGATATCTATAGCAATTTCGAGTTTTTCTTGATTTTTACCACATCTATTTTACTCGCTCCGAGCAAGAGGTATCCGCAAACAGGGGGGCCTATTTCGTATGGGCTCTCAGACCTGGACACATGTTTTACCATATACACTTTTTAATCTCCGTTTGAGGGTACTGTACCAGTACTTCTTGCTTGGGACGAGTAGTATGAGCTTTTCAGGTATTGTATTTGTGCCACACGCAAGAACTTTCTTGAGATCAAGTCAAATAAATTCACGAACTAATAGAACAAAAGAAGCCAGACGCAGTCGCCTTACTTAGTTGCTTCACAAAATAACAGCTCGATGAAAAGGAAAAATAGTCCCAAGCAAGCTAAAACACCTCAAACAATGTCATCCGATGGGCTGTGTCGTACAAGTACAAGAAACATGCAGTGTCCCCTCATTTTATCCATACCGGCGCTATCAGCGCTGTTAGCGATGCAGGTTTACTTGAAAGTCTTAGAGTTCAGATCTCTTTAGCTGTGGACCCCCTGCAGTGGAGGTTTCCCATTTATTTAGAAGCGGCGGAAGGAGCCGTATAGTTCCGCCGGGATGTACAGATTTGGATTTCCAATAGTCTACCTCTTAGTTTGCAGATGGTTTGCCAGTTCGACTAGGGGCTTTGTTCTTGATAATAATTGTCCCAAGAGGGGAGTGTTAGCACCCGGAACCGGGGATTACAATTACGAGTAGAGAAATCCTGCAAAAAAATCTGTGCGCATCCTGGTGACACGAAATATACCCCCTGTTTTCGGGTACAAGTACCCCGCCCCTGGGACAAGTACCGGTAGAGCAGTCTACCGGTACCGGCACACCGAGGTGCCGGTATGTTGTGCGGTAAAATGTGGAGGCTATTCGTACAAGTGTGGCCCCCATGCTGGCTTAAGTTATGGCCTACCTTTCAGCTCTTTAGCAGTGTGCTTATCGCCACAGGAACAACATCGTGGCAAAAATCGAGTACTAGTAATCAGGGACTTTCGGTGCGGTAAGGCAGGGCTATGAACCCAACCACCTAAACACTTTAAATCCAGCCCAATATTTTGTTTCTCCCACAGGCACCACACTCGAATAACAACTAGCGATACAGTTACCGCATGTCCTCACCACGCAAAATCCACTCCTCTCCCCTCTCCCTTCGTAGGGTTCCCGGGCTTGCCGGGGAGGCGAACGCCGTTGCGCGAGTGAGAAGGGATGACTAGTCTGGAATCCTAGGATGAGGGAACCTCGGAGGAGAGCGAATAGTTAAGAGCCTTCTTGGGCAAACAACGGCAACTCGGCTCGATATCCAGATGTATAAAACACGTGTTGTCTTAAATACAGGTATTGTGGCTTTTGGCTTCCCCCCAGACCCCCCGTGCTGGGATGAGCCGCGTCGTGCATGCTGGAGTTATTTGTGCCTTGCAAGAATTAGCAGTGCATTGAGAAGAGAAAACCGGGATATTGTGGCTCAAAGGATATTTCAGGGATATTTCACCTTACCCCAAAGCAGAGTCCATGTCCCTGTGTTCGGAAATTTTACTAGGGGCGAGCACACGGAAAAAAAAGGGGGGGTGATGAAGGGGGGGTGGGGGTGACCTACGGTTTGGGAGAGAAGAACTAGGATGGGCCTCAAGGTTTACCATAGACCGTTGTGCGACACATGGAAGGGGCCGTTCTATGTAGGTAAAAATTTAAAGGTCCGTCTACTGGTGCAGTCACACCCTGCTATAACAAACGGCTTATAAGGGAAACCTGGCTATTACGAAAGAACCCTCTGGGAATTCACACCCCTACTCCCATACAGATAGCCCCCGCTATAAGGAAATTCTCCCAAAACATCGCTATAACCAACAGGAATCTCCGAATTTTTGGCCTTGTTATTGCGGAGTGCAACTGTATTTACTTGAGCATTCCAAAGGTTTCCAGGAATATGATTTGGCTTGGGGCTAACTCAGTTGTAACAGAGCATGTGCCAGGCCTTGTCTCAAATTTCCGGGAACTTGTGCAATTCGCAAGTACTGATTCAATTAGAGCAAAGGTTAAGACCCTGGTAGGGCTTACTAGTGTCGTGTGTCGGGACGATGTTATTATAATTGATTTTGATGTGTCCTTAGGAACCCAATATAAAATTTAGTATTGTCCATCTCCCCTTACGGCAGGGCAGTTGGATAAGGTGTGCCGAATGAAAAATGAAGGGAAAAGGAGTGAGAAAGAAAAGAATTAAGGAGATTTGTTGCCAAGAAAACACCATTTGAGCCTGTGCCAATTAAAGTCCCACTCTTGGGCAACCATCATGAATAATTTATTTTGGCTTAACTACATAGCTAGTTGTCTACAGTTTTATTTTTTTTGTTAAATCCGCGGTTTATTCGTAGCTAACTACGGGAAAATCCATGGCATGCAACCTGAGTTATGGCCTGAAAACCCAATAACAAAAGAAATCCTCCACCCAGTTCCTTCAAATAACAAGTGAGATTTGTAAGCTACAAATAAAGAGTATATGCGAACTCATAACCACAAAAATTACAGGAATCAAGTATCAACAATTGCCTTCTTGTTCTCCTCATCCGGTCTATCAAGCACCTTCTCCAGGTAGGAGAGGAATATCCTCATATGGACTTGTAACGGAGGCACCCTACAGAGAGGTGAACTCTAAGGTTGCGACTGCACCAAACACTCAACGTAGAAGATAAAGATGAGGTAAAATAATTCAAAAGAATCAAACAGTAAAACTTAATATCGTTAAGCTAAAAGCTTCACTCAATAAGTTCTCTTGAGGAAAGTTGGTTATCGAAGTAGAATATCAAATGCTTAAACTTAAGTAGATATCAGATTTAAGCCTTTGACATTCACCACTACTCCATCCTTGTGTGAGCACCCTGTCCTGCTCAGGGCTGTCCGAGGTCTACCCTCCATCAGGAATTATCCTGCCGGAAGTATCGGACCAACTCGGGTACACTTAACTCTGTCAATAGGATATGAGTTTCTGCAATGTATCTCCAATACAACCGCAGGTGGAAAAACTCTTGTCATTGAAGTCATGCCAGTGGCTAACTGCCATAATAACAACTGGAGTTAATACATAGGTGGTAGACCCACTGGCCCAGTGGTAGTTTCGTCTATACAAGCTATGTAGTCCATCATTTAATCTATGTGGCTACTCAATACGATATGCAAACTTGTGAGCTCCCCCGGTGAGATGTAACCGATGGTTGGCTAGATAGGCGCTACCCATAGCCAGCCTCTTCGAACATACTCTACCATGATAAGACTCCTACCTTTAGATTCCACTGACAACCTATAGTAATGCTACAAATCAAGAGGGGAAGGTTCCGGCTGTCCAGTTAGGTAATTGTCCCGAAAGCATCCGGGTCTCCTTAGGCTACCTACATCAGCAAAAAAAGGATTTACGTCCGGCGGACGCAACTCGCGTCCGGACGGGTTGCGTCTGCCCTATGCATCCGGTGCGCTCTGACAGTCAGCCGGACTTTTTTTCTCATCCCATGTGCCCAAAAAAAGGTCCGCAGGGGCTGGTTGCGCCCAGAGGCCTCTGGTGCAACCCAACCGAGGTAGGATACACCAGGTGCAACCAGAGGATATGCTCAGCCCCGGGTCCACTGGGAGAGACCTGATGAATTACCCCAGCGAGAGTTCCCCTTGGGCGACAAGTATTTTTTCTCCAGATATCCTCTACTGTCATCTAAATCCCCAACTCTGCAGGCAAAGATCTCCAGAAAATACACTCTATTAAGAGAAGCTTACTAAGAAGCTATTGTCCCGGTAACCACACATAATAGCCCCCTGATTTTGCTTAAGTTAACAAGTACTGCATGAAATCCCGTAAGTGCCTACATATCATCATCCGCGAAACTATCACCCCTTTTAACCTCCTGACAGCTACAGGTATGCCACCGCCTAAGGCTATAAACAATTTGATGCATGTCATCCGGCGGATTCAAATGGTCTGGCAGATTCAAATGGTCCGCTTCCCAACTCGATCCGACCGGTGGCTGTGGAGCTATCTTCTAGTTTGTACTTCTGTTCTCCGGGCAAGTACCTACAGATTGTGTGATGCAGAGTGCTACAAGCATGCCACACCTTCGAGTCTTATACCATGCGATTTGTCTCGTCCGGCGGATTCAAATGGTCTGCTTCCCAACTCGATCCGACTGCTGGCTATGGAGGTATCATTTACTTAGTACTTTAGTTCTCCGGGTAGGTACCTACAGATTGTCAGATGCAGTGTGCTACAAGCATGCCACAGCTTCGAGCCTTATACCATTGAATTCCTCTCGTCGGGCTGAGTCAAATGAGCTATCTCCCGACTCTGGCGGACCTCTGGCTGGGGAGGTATTACATCTTTGAACCTGCTGACAGCTATAGGCATGCCACCGCTTCGAGCCTTATACCATTCGACTCGCCTCGTCCGGCGGATTCGAATGGTCCGCTTCCCAACTCGATCCGACCGCTGGCTGTGGAGCTATCATCTACTTTGTACTTTTGTTCTCCGGGCAAGTACCTACAGATTGTGTGATGCAGAGTGCTACAAGCATGCCACCGCCCCGAACCTTATACCATTCGATCCGTCTCGTCCGGCGGATTCAAATGGTCTGCCTCCCGACCCGATCTGACCGCTGGCTGTGGAGCTATCATCGAGTTTGTACTTTTGTTCTCCGGGCAGGTACCTACAGATTGGTTAATGCAGAGTGCTACAAGCATGCCACAGCTTCGAGCCTTATACCATTGAATTCCTCTCGTCGAGCTGAATCGAATGGGCTATCTCCCGACCCTGGCGGACCTCTGGCTGGGGAGCTAGCACCATTTTGAACCTGCTGACTGCTATAGATATGCCACCGCTTCGGGTCTTATACCATTCGATTCGTCTCGTCCGGCGAATTCAAATGGTCCGCCCCCCGACCTGATCCGACCGCTGGCTGTGGAGCTATCATCGAGTTTGTACTTTTGTTCACCGGGCAGGTACCTACAGATTGTTTGATGCAGAGTGCTACAAGCATGCCACAGCTTCGAGCCTTATACTATTCGATTCTTCTCGTCCGGCGGATTCAAATGGTCCGCTTGCCGACTCGATCCGGCACCTGGCTGAGGAGCTATCTTCTACTTTGTATTCCTGTTTCCCCGGCATATACCTCCAGAGTCTTTTCTGCCATAGGCTAC